>ODAI011912440.1_pt1 | contig 11410 bp, 12 predicted proteins | sample 1539321 | NCBI WGS metagenome assembly ODAI01 (sample SAMN02144231, study PRJEB22623) | gut metagenome | biome: sheep rumen | host: Ovis aries | place: New Zealand
CACTGGAGGACAGGGCCGTATTTGTTACGGTGAACGTGTCCGCTGATGTGATCACGATCTGTTTGATGAAATTCATCGTTCCGTGATACATCTGGGTGAATGTCATCGTGGAGGAGCCGGCCGCTGACAGCTGGTACACTTCGCCGTCCTTCACAGCGTACACGCCTGATCCGGCCGTATATGCCGCCAGAGCTTTTGCAAAGTCACCGGCTGTGATGCTGCCTGAGAAGACCGCCGCAGAGCCAGGGACCTGCACGACGAAGTTCTTTCCGGCCTTTATGGCATCGCCGACGGCCTTGGCGTCTGCAGCTGCTCCGGCCGTGTCCAGGTTCGGATCAATCACGACCGCGCCCGCTGCCATGGCGATCTCCTGAATATATGCCTTGTATGCGTCGAACATCTCCACGGGTATGACATCAATGGCTGTGCCATCATGCTCGATGGAGTCCACGATCCGGCCTGTGAAGATCGCGGAGTGGGCTTCATAATCCGTGCTGTCAGACTGCACGCAGAACTGGAATCGGATATCCTGCACCAGCTGCGTATACTGGTTCGGCACGATCCAGTAAGGGCCGGGGAGCATGATGGGAGACATCTCTTTATATTCTCCGTCCTCGGTCTCCTTCATCCATACGATGAGATAATACGAGAGGATCTCCATCTGTTCCGTCTGCTCATCTACGATCACTTCCGGCTCCGGGTAATTCATGAGATCAATTCTGAATTGGCAGTTGTCGTACTGCCTTGAAATGATCATCGGAGAAGGCCAGGCAGCATCCCACCTGGCTATAAGGTTTTTAATCTGGGCCATCTCGCTCCTCCTTATGTTGAAGAAATGTAAGTCATGCCGATTCTGATTGCTGAATTGGCTTTGATAGCGTAACCGGATTCACTGGACCGGGCCACGTAGATCTCACCCGTGGGGAAGACCCGCACAAGGCATTTGTTTGCTCCAGATGTGTTCTGGACCACCTGCGTGGCTCTGAGCGGTCTGAAGCCTGCCGGCACCTTGCCGATCAGGACGCCGTCCCCGGATGTGTCAGCAATTTTCGCCGTATTCTTATAGGCTCCATAGAGCTGCACAATCCTGCCTGTCTTGCAGGCGTAGGGAGTGGCGATCTCCTCGGTGTTGCTCCAGTATGTAAATCCGGACTCATAAGTGAAGGCATCACTCACGGTCACGGCCTGCACGCCCTGGATGCCATTGAAGACCTGAATGTAGTCCGTCAGAATGGTCAGGTCTGTGCCACTCTGCTGGATCATGGCCCTGCTGATGTACGCATCTGAATCACCGTTGATGAGGCTTCCCTGGTTGATCGTTGCAGTTGGACTGCTTACCTTTCTGGTGAAGACCTCGACCTGCTCTTTACTGTTCGAATCGACATAAAGGTGATAGCCGACGATGAAATAGGAGGTCGTGCCCGCTGCTCCGGCCGGAATGCTGAAATCATCATAGGAGCCAACGATGTTCTGGAGCCTCTTTCCTTCTGACGTGATCAGGACGCCGTCAGCTGCCCGGATCGTGTTGGCGTCAACAATGGACAGGGCCATCCGCCTGCCATAGGGCAGGATGTAATTTTTCTCGCCCACCATGCCGCCGATGAGCATGGCATCCTGCGGGGCCTGCACCGGGCCAAAGCCGATGCCGTTGACTAATACAGCCATTCTTAACCTCCTTTAACGTTGCATGTGATGGTCTGCCGGCCATCCTTGTATGCTATGATCTTTCTCTCTATCGGGGACTGGACTACCAGATCCCCTCTGGTGCCGGTGATGATGTCACCGATGTCCCCCATGTCCTCAGCCTGGGCGTCATCCACCTCCAGTGTTTTATAATTGAGCTCTTCCCGGAAGTGTTCCTTCGCTTCCTTCCTGAGCTCCTTGGCCGTCTTCAGAGAGGTATTGACGTATCCCATCGTCCTCTCTTCCAGGCCCGTGAATGTCTGGGTGGTGGATATTCTTCCAGAAGCATCCGCATAAAGGTGAGTGATAATCGATCCCTCTTCTCCCCCTATGCAGATGCAGTGATTGAATCCCCGCCGGTTGTCTGTGAATTTCAGAGGAATATCGTTGTCCTCGTTATATTCGCCTTCAATGAGTTGCGCCGGCGCAATTTCCGCCTTGACCTTCACAACACCATTTTCCTTCACGGTCCTTATGATCAGCTTGGCATCATACTCGTCCAGAAGGAGGTCCAGCTCCCGGAGGATGGGATTATATGCGGTCATTTCATATTCTGTCACAGTGACCCCGGAAGGCTCTGCGGAGACCTCAAAAAGGCCCCCTAAAAAGCCGGAGAGCAGAGATGACAGGATTGCATTGGCATCCCCGGAAACGGTCCTGACGAGGCCGGATGAGGGCAAAACGACCCCTTTTTTAAGGAGTCCCCGCCACGTTTCCCCGGCAATTACCGTGACATTGGAATCTGATTCCTGGTCTATCTCTTCGAAAAGTCCACCATATTCCGTGCCCTCGATATAGCACCCGAAGGCGCCGATAATGACCGGATCACTGGTGGACAGCTGGAAGTCATTGGCCGTGCTCTCATACAGGCCAACCTCCATGTCATATTCGGCATATGTCGGGCCAATGTCCTGGAAATTCCTGTCAATGATGATCAACTCCAAAACGGCACCGACCTCCTTTTGAATATCGTGAGATCTATCGGATACTCACGGGTGTACAGGATTGGCCACTCTCCTCCTGGGAGCTTGTTGAACAGGGTCCCTATCCTGGAATTGAATATGTTCGTGATCTGCCCGCCTGAGCCGATCAGATAGCATTTCCTGTCAATAGGCTGGGACTGGCGGGAGTCAATGATCATGATCTCCCCGGCTCCTACCGCATGATTGACCTGGTAGAGGTTGTCGGCCATCGTGATGGCTACGTTGGAGGTAGGGCCGTAAACAGCAAGACGGAAATCTGATTCCGTATAGTGCCCGGTGTTGACTATGACGTCATTCTGCATGACCGGGTACCAGTAGCCGGTCTCGTAGGAATAACCTCCGTCATAGGTCTTATACGGATCGCTCCCTCCGCCCCCGGAGAGCGGATTGACGATGATCTTCTGTTCTGTCACCCAGAAGGGGACAGGAGCATAAAAGACCACCGTGTGAGACGTCCACCGCTGATTCACTGTCGGTTCTGTATCTGACTCAATAAAAAAGCCCTCCAGATAGGCATTTTGGAACGTTAGAACGCCCGGAACGCCTGTAAGCACATCTGTCTCCGTTGAAGACCAGAAGGCCGTCAGAGCCGCTTTTCGGGCCTCGACGGAGCCGGAAAATATCAGCTCCATCTCGTACTGCAGAGGCTCTTTTGTCCATCTGCTGATGCTGACCCCAAACTGCTTTTTATTCGTGTCCGGCTTCCACTTGGCCTGGAAAAAAGAGCCGGTCCTGAGGCGGATGTCACCCGCCATCAGATTGAATTCCCGGCCATTGGAACCGGTATAGATAAGGTTCACTCTAGACATTTACAGTCACCCCCAGATCTCTCAGAGTCCGTTTCGCAGACCGTTCACCGACCTGGATCGTGACCGTTGCGCTCTCAAGGCCTTCTCTGACCGCCTCCCTCATGGAGGAGAAGTCAGAGCCGCCGGAGACGGCATCCCGGATCATGCTCATCAGCCTGTCAGCTCCGGCAATGACTTCATCACCGGGGCCGTCACCGCCTCCAAGGAAGGATGCCCCTGACATTCCGAATATGGTCGGATTGGACAGCAGAATAGGTTCCTCATAAGCTGACCGGTACCACCTCACGGAGAAGGACGGCAGTGAGCCCACACCGCCCAGACCATAAGGAGGAGTGCCTCCGTTGACGGAGAAATGAGGCAGCTTAATTTTTGGAAGCGACCAGGAAAAATCAAAGGCCTTTTTCAGCTTGGCCACACCATCATCCACGGTCTTTTTGATCCCGTCCATCTTGTCCTTGATGGAGCCTTTCATGTCCTCCCATTTCTGGACGGCATCAGACTTCATTCCATCCCACATGGACCCGGCGTTCTCTTTGAGGCCTGCCCACTTTTCTTCTGCAGACTGTTTTATGCCCGCTGCTTTTTCGCCGACGGATGCCTTCAGATTGTCCCATGCGGTAGCTGTGTCTGTCTTCAGCTGTTCCCACTTGGATGACGCATCTTCTTTAGTCTGGATAAGGTCTTCTTTGAACTCATCCATTGCCGGCCCAAATTCGGTCTCAACGCCATCACGGACAGTCTCAAAGTACCCGACCATGTCATCCGCAAGAGGCCCATAGTCTCCCAAAAAGAGAGCCCGCATGGAATCTCCAAGCAGATCTAACACGCCGCCCACGGCTGGACCGACATCCATCAGCCAGCCGCCGAACGCTCCCAGGGCATCCACGACAGCCAGAATGCCGCCCCCAACAGCCTGCCAGTCGACGTTCTGGACTGCATCTCCTATAGCAGCCGCACCGTCTTCAATAGTCTGGAAGGCGCTGTCCCAGTCGATCTCGTCGAAAAAATCAATAAACTGACTTGCCCAGTCTTCAATGTTCTCGGACGCAGATTCCCAGTCTACGTCCTGTGTCAGATCGACTAATTTTGAAGTGACATGCTCAACAGCCGGAGCGAACGCAGTGATCAGCTGGCGCTTTGCGCCTTCCAGGGTCTTATCCCACCTGTCAAAAGCATCCTGGGTCTCTCCCAGAACGCTCAGCTGCTCCTCGGACATTACATAGCCGGCTTTATGGGCCTCTTCTGCAAGCTCTGAGAGCCTGTCAGAGCCTGCTGCGATCAGAGGATTCAGCTCCTGTGCGCTCTTGCCGAACAGGGACATGGCAAGGGCATCACGTTCTGTCTCATTCTGGACATCTCCCAGAGCGTCAATGACATCCCAGAAGACTTCCTCGTTGTCCCGAAGGGAGCCGTTAGAATCCGTTACAGATACGCCCAGGGTCTCAAAGGCCGCTGCTGTGGTCTTGGAGCCGTTCCTGGCCCCGTTCATGTTTTTGGTCAATTTGGCCAGAGCGCCGGTCATGGTGGAGAGGTCTGTATCGATCAGACCTTCCATGTAGGAGAATTCCTGCAGCGTGTCTGTGGCAAGGCCCGTCTCTACAGACAAGGTCAGGATCTCGTCCGCGTACCCCGTGGCGTCAACCATAGCGTCTGCCATGGCCTCACCGACGCCCACAACAGCGTCTTTCAGAAGGTTCAGACCGCCAATGATGGCATCCGCAGCAAGGTTGGCGGTAAGGACCTCCCCGAAGACCGAAGCCTGGCCCCCGGCCTCGTCCATGGCCTTCCCGGCATCCTCTGTGGCATCCCCAACATCATTCAGGCCGGAGTTTGTGTCCTTCAGCTCCTTCTCCATCTTGTTGAGATCACGGGTGGACTCATTTACGGCCTGCTGCCATTTCTGGGTTTTGGTATCGGCCTCGCCATATCTCTTGGCAGATTCCTCCAACATGTGGGTCTGGAGCTCGATCTTTTTCCTCTGCTGTTCGATCTGTTTCTCCAGGTTCTCAGAGGTTTTCTTATTCTTCTCCTCAGCTGTTGTATTCTCATCAAAAGCAGAGGAGACCTTTTCCATCTCAGACTTAAGTGTCTTCTGAGTCTGGACGATATTCTGGAGTTGTTTTCTATACTGGGCCTCGCCGTCTATGCCGATCCGGGGGCCAATATTCACAGCCATGTCTCTCCCTCCTTATCTGAGTTGCAGCGCTTCATCATGGGACAGCTTTGTGTATGGTTCAGCAAATCCCGTATAAATGGAATGACAGGAGAGCATGTCTTTATACTCACCATAGAGCATGTGCATGGTCTCCTGTCGTGTCAGTCCGATCTGAAGGCCGTAGTAGAGGCACCACGCAAGGTTCTCTTTTATCGGCCGTCTTCTGTTTTTTTTCCTGTTTTTTCCTTCGCCTGGACCGTCTGCCGGCCATGCCCCACGAACGCAGCAAGGGCCTCGTCAGACAGGACGGACAGCTCCTCTGTTGTACAGAATGAGAACTGCTCAGCCGTCAGATAGTGCTTTTCGTAGGTCTTTCCGACCTGATGGGCATCAAACTCCGCCTTATCCTCATAGGCGTTCTGAAGGATCTCCATGACCTTGGGAATGTTGAGCCAGTAGGCATTTCCCTTGACCAGCTGCCCAAACTTATTTATGTCGTTGTCCGGGCAGATCTCGATCAGGGCCGCATTGGCCCTGACCGTACGCGCAAATTTAACCTCGACTCCGTAGAGCTCCATGCAGGCCTCCTTACTCGATCTTCAGGAAGGTCTTTACCTCTGCCTCCGCTTCGGCCTCTGTGGTGTAATAATTTGCTCCCAGATAGCGCCAGCGCTGTTCAGAGGTCTCGTCCCTGCTGATCGTTGCCGTCTCAGTGACGGTCTGCCAGGATTTGGTGTCCTCCTGGGTGTTCGCGGTGTCAGGTCTTTCACTGAACTGGACTTTGGGGAAGATAACAGCCCGGTAGATCTCTTTACCGTTGCACTGGTACTTACGGACATAGCCTGTTCCCAGATACCTGTCAGCATCCTCGCCGCCGTTCGGGACCGCCTGTACTCCGTTGATGTTGACGGTCTCTGCCCTTGCATGGAGCAGACGGTCCGCTTCAACGAAAGGATAGTCCAGGGTATATGTCAGGGTACCGGACTGGAAGGATCCGCCGTCCGACTCTGACACAACATTGTCCGCGAACCAGTTGTTATCCCCGCCCGCTTCCACGGACAGGTCTGCAGATACGCCTCTGGCGATCCTCATGCCGCCAGAATAGTTGATGGCCTCTGTGGTGGTGTCTCCGGCCGTCTGGGTCGTGACTCCGCCATAGACGGCCGCGTAAACCTTGCTGAAACCGATTCCGATCGCGCCGATGGCATCAGCGCCTCTTGCATATACGCTCATATCATTACTCCTTTACGATGGCCTCTATGGCCGTGTCGATAGCCACTTCCATGGCCTTTTCTGCTGCTGCTTTTGCTTTTCTTGCCGCCGGAGCGACAAATGGATGCGGTGCCCGGAATGAGGTCCCGGACTCCACGGATCTGGCGATCAGGGCATTAGGCTGACCGCCGGGATATTTCTGCGTCCTCAGGCCGTTGTAGCCGTCAAAACCTATCTTGGTATTCCACCCCATTCCGTCCTCTTTCATAGGAGCGATGCCCAGGCCATCCAGAAGACCAGCTTTCTGTATCCTGTTGACGCCGGAAATCTTATGGGACGAAGTCCCGTGTCCTTCGTCGATAGGAATGCTTGCTGTGGAGGCCCTAATGTTATCAATCACCACCGCTGCTCCCTCATAGATGCCTTTCTTGAGAACGTCTTCCGTGTTCTCTTCCAGCGCCTGGAGCTGGGCCAGATATTCATCAAGCCCGCTGCCGATCACCCATTTAGCCATGTCACGCCTCCCAGATCCACTCATAATGGATCGTGTTGGTCTCCTCTTCGAACTGGACGGAATTCAGAGCCCATGACAGGCACATGTCATCTAACATTTCCTGCACATGGTCAAAAACAGGGTCATACTCAATGTGCGTATACACATGAGTACGGCCCTGTATGTTCTGCTCTTTTTTGCGGTTGTCAGTGTGGAAGGATTCAGCTTCTCCTTCCTCGTACCAGATGCACCAGTGCTCCTCGCCCTTGATGGGTCTCCAGTAATGGAAGGCCGGACAGTCCAGGGATTCGTGCATCTGATGGATCCGTCTAAGGTTCTGCTGCAAGGATATCATAATGCTCTTCCCTCCTGGTCAATGTAAGGTCTGTGACCGGCAGGCCGTCCTCGTCATCATGATGCTGCGCCCGGTCGATCCGGAACATCATGCCTCCGAATTCTGCATAGAACCCGCCAAGGATCCGCCTGTCCTGCCAGACCCTCACAAGGTCATCAATCTGGCTGTCAGCTCCCGCTGCCTGGTAATATCTAGCATTGCCGATGGTAAGGAATCCGAAGTCATATTCGTTGTCCTTCCATGGCCGCACCAGCTGCAGCGCCGGGAAGGACCCGGACGCCGCAGTGTTCTCTGTCTTATAGATTTTTAAAATTCCATCATCAAGAGTCATATTCGCCACTCATCTTCTGGTGGAACAGCAGGTCCTTCATCTGCATCTCAAGCATCCTCGGCATTGACGGATCCGAAGATGCCCGCTTGCGGAAGAGCCATGCTGTCCACATTCTGATCACGCCGCAGACAGCCGGGTCCGACTTGTCCACGACGATGCCCTTCATGCTGATCTGCCATTCGGCTTCAGCCTGCATCTGCGCCAGGAGCTCGTCCTGGTTCCGGGGATGGTTCAGATCAGCCTTCACCATCTCAAGAATCTCCAGATCCGTCATCTACCTCACCCCTCTCAGCTTGCGAAGGTCATCGTGGCATCAGGAGTGACTCCGTTGATGCCGATGGCCACGAACGCTTCTGCGATGGCAGGAGCGCCGTCATAACGGGCAGTGCCCTTGAAGACGGTGTTGTCCTGGATGAACTGAGCATGCTCAGAGGATGCTAACGTGACGCCAGCTCTCTCGGCCAGGAGGTAGTTCTCCATGTAGCCAACGATGATCACATCGTCCGGAATGAAGTTCAGGGTCTCGATGGCACCGCCAAGGACGGGCATCTGGTTGGAAACGCCTGCAACGATCGCGCCTGCAGCGTTCACGCCGATGGATGCGGCAACGATCTTGCCCTTGGTCTTCTGGTTCATGTACCAGGTCAGATCCCCGGCTGCATACTTGTCAGACGCTGCGCCGATCTTCAGAGCCAGTTCCTTGAACAGCTTTGTATCGGTGCTGTTGGCGGCGGAAATGCTGATGATGTTGGTTGCATGCAGGTCTTCCCACGTTCTGGCAGTTGCAGGATAGCCGGAAGGCTCTGCAGTCTGGGCCAGTCTGGTGACAATGCCCAGAGGCATCTTCATGGTGGCGGAGCTGTTCCGGCCGTAGAAGACAGCCTTGTCAAGGCCGAAGGCGATCGCGCTGCCCAGAGCATTGATCAGCTCGGTTGCCAGGTTGATGTCGGAGTCTTCCAGGGTCGCATTGCAGACGGCAAAATAGCCGCCAATCTTGTAGCAGTCTACCTCAAGGGCAGCAAAGCCAAGATCCAGCTCATTCAGGGCCGCGCAGCACTCTGTCCAGATTGCCTCCGGGATGCCGCCCATGATGGTCAGACGGCCGGTGCCGTTGATGCGGCGGAAATCCACATGAGGGATGGTCTTGGAAGATTCCTGGATCCTCTCACGGATCAGGCCAAGCATGGTCTCGGGGATCAGGAGGCCCACGTTAGAGATGGCCCTCTTCTCAGCGATAGCGGATCTGACTTCTGCCAGGAACTTCTTAACGTCTTCATTTGCGAAAAATGCAGCTCTCTGCTCTGCGGTCATGCCGAAGAATTCTCTTTTGATCATAGGTCTCACGTCCTTTCTTTCTTCTTCTCCACCTTCGGGGGCGGGATCTTCTGCTGCGGGTGCCGGCTCTTCCTCGACCTCGGCCAGCTCACCCTCCAGCTTTGTTACTTCAGCTTCCAGATCTGCCTTTGCGTCGGCATTCTCTTTCTGCTCCTTCTCAAGGGCCTCAACAGCTTCCTCGACCGCCTGCTTCTCTTCGTCGGTCTCCGCTTCCTCGATGGCCTTTTCCAGTTCAGCCTCACGGGCTGAGAAATCGACGTTCAGCGCTTCCAGCTTTTTCTTTGCATCGTCGATCTTCTTTCTCAGAAGAATAGCCTTAATTGCCATGTCTTCCTCCTTTCACTCTGTCGCGCATTTCTTTGCGCCATACTTCCAGCTGCCGGCGGTTGTGATCATCAACCTCCTTCTTCCTGGCGTTGATAGATGTCTCCTCATAGGCCGGGAACACACAAGGCGAAACCTCGTAGAGTTTGCTGATTCTCGTGATAGTCCAGTGTACGGTACCGTCTTCACGGTAATCTGCAGACTCCTCTCCGATCTCGAAGCCAAAACTGCAGCCGCTGCAGTCATGTCTTTTGACTCTGGCCGCTGCATTCATGGCATCCTGGTCTTCCTTGTTGATCCTGATGGCCCCTTTGAGGCCTTTATCATCAGCTTCAAGCGTCAGAGTTCCGGCACCCGTCCGCCCGAGCACAATGTCACTGTTATGATTCCAAAGAGCCCTTGTATCCTGATCCAGGCATTCATCAAATGCGCCGGGGGCGATTGATTCCGTATGGCCAGGCCAAAGCTCATAAATGGAATTGTAAACGGCAAAATAGCCATCAAGGATTATGTCCTCATCCGCCTCACGAATCTCCATATCCTTGAATGGAATGTATCTCTGAATCATGTCATTCCTCCTGTATCAGTTTCTTCTGGTCTCCCAGCTTGTCGGCCGGGACGTAGTTCTCCAACATGATGATCTCGTTCATACCGGGGCCGTCGATAGGTTCAAAGCCCATCCTGTCGCGCACTTCGTTGCCGGTCACAATGCCCGACTTACGAAGCTCGGAGAATGTGGACGCCTGGGTCTGCAGATCATAATCCAGAAGGCTCCAGATGTTGAATCTCAGATACCACTTAGGCGATATGATCAGTCCTCTGGTCAGCTCCTGCTCGATCTCCTGGCAGATGCTCCGGATCCTTGTGTTGATGAAATTGTTCCATTCATCCCGGTTGTACTCACCGACTCCCAGGAGCCATGCAGGCACTCCCAGAAGGGCCGCCGCCGTCCTCTTGTCAATCTCCACCGATTCATTGATAGCCAGATCTTCCAGCGTAAGAGGCTTGATCTCCTTGATGTCGATGGCGCTAGCAGGGACCACCCATGGCTCTCCGACCCCGCTTGTCTTTATGTACTCATCCAGGAGCCGGCTGCGGCCTTCCGGAGATGAGAACTCATCCACGAGAGAATCGACCTTCACGATGATGGAAGGTTTCCACTCACTTTTCATGAATGCGGTCTTGGTCGCGGATGCCTGGGCCAGACGGTTCGCCAGATCCTTGAGGGCCACCGTCATGCCCTTGCCCATGAACGGATAATATGTATCCGGATTCAGGGTGAAATGCAGAAGATCTTCCGGGTCATGCTCATATCCGTCAATGAGGATCCTGTAATCGCTCCGGCCCACCGTCCTGAATGTCACCCTGTCAGAGGCAATCACCTCCAGATCTCCCAGAAGGCCGCCTGACGTATGCGGCCAGACCACCGAATTGCCTTTGCCATACAGGAGCATGTTCATGACGATGGCCGTCATCCACTTCTTTCTGGTCAAATGCTTTGCCGGCTCTATGTCTATCTTCCTGGACAGCTCGTTGATGATCCGCTTGTCACCCTTGTCCGTGTTCGCCATGAGCTTGATGGTCATGGAGGCCACCAGCTCCGCGATCCGCAGGCATCCTGTGATTATCTCCGGGTTGTTTGACAGCTTGGTGTACTGGGAGCTGCACAGGATATCATAGGCCGTCTGTGTGGTCAGGAATCCGACCGCCGGCTTGGATGCAGACGGTTC
>ODAI012308239.1_pt1 | contig 11408 bp, 7 predicted proteins | sample 1539321 | NCBI WGS metagenome assembly ODAI01 (sample SAMN02144231, study PRJEB22623) | gut metagenome | biome: sheep rumen | host: Ovis aries | place: New Zealand
CAGCTTTTCCTGCAACTTCTTGCCAGAAACCTTATGAGCGTTGGCCAGCACTTTCTCCAGGCTGCCATACTCAAGAAGCAGCTTGGCAGCAGTCTTGGGCCCTACCCCCGGCACACCGGGAATATTATCCGAGGCATCACCCATCAGCCCCTTCAAGTCGATAAGCTTGACAGGCTCGAAGCCGTACTCCTCACGGAAGGTCTTATCATCGTAAAGCACGATGTCGGAAATCCCCTTCTTGGTAAGCATCACCGTGAGACGAGGCCTCACCAACTGCAGGGCATCCCTGTCCCCAGTAACCACAATGACCTCCAGCCCCGCAGCTGCTGCCTGGGTGGAAAGAGTGCCGATAATATCATCAGCCTCATAATTGTCCTTTTCCAAAAAAGCAATGCCATAGGCACCGGCATATTCCTTCAGCAGGGGAATCTGCGCCTTCAGCTCTGCGGGAGTTTCCTTGCGGGTGCCCTTGTACTCCGCATACCGTTCCGTGCGGAAAGTATGACGGCTGCGGTCGAAGGCAATGGCCAGAAGATCCGGCTGCACCTCCGCCAGCAGCTTGGTGAGCATATTATCAAAGCCCACCATAGCCCCGGTGGGCGCCCCCTGCGAATCCGTCAGGGGCGGCATAGCATAAAAAGCCCTGAAGATAAGGCTGCTTCCATCCAGAATGACGAATTTCTTTGACAAGGGGAACCCTCCTAAAATTTAGTTCTTCACAATTACTTTTTCTGTCTTGCTGCTTGCAGCTTTCGTTGCAGCACTCTTCTCTGCAGCTTCCTTCCTGGCAGCTTCCCTGGCCTCAGCCTTTGCCAGTTCGTTGGCAGCCTCCTGCTGGGCATTCAGCTCAACCTGCTTCTCCTGCTCCTCGATGCTGGCATTGGGATCAACAGAATTGCCTTCTTTCACCAGGGGCACTATGGCCTGGTTCACGGACTTCAAGGCATAGACGCCCTGCTTGTTGATGCCGCCATCCACCTTGAAGAGCGCCGCCACATCATCGGCATTGCAGTAAAGAGTCTCTTTTTTCTCAATGCCCACAGCTTCACCCAGGGAACTTACCAGTATTTCCTCAGAGGGCTTCCAGCCCAGGGAAATCTTCAGAGCCTGGGCAATATCTGCCGCCGGCAGGTAAGTGATGTCATCTTTGACTATAGCCTTGCCCTTCACCTTCTGGCCATTCACCGTCAGCGGATAAGCCTTGGCAATAAAAGTGGGCTGACCGTCAGAAGCCTTGATCTTCTTCTCGATGGCAGCATCAGATTCGAAGTTCTCCACCCCATATCCTGCCAGCCAGTTATTCACTTCCTTGACAGTCAGATCCTGACGCTCATACCCATCGGGATAGATATAGTACACAATCCTGTCATCGTCAGCCTTCTCTACCACGATGCGGTTATAGGTTATTTCCACAGGAGTGCCGATTTCCACCAAATCAAAGAGAGCTTCCACATCCTTCTCGTACATGCGGATGCAGCCATTGGAAACGTAATGACCAATGGACTCAGGCTTGTTGGTGCCGTGAATGCCATAGTTGCCATTGAACTCCATCCAGCGGTAGCCCAAAGGATTGGCAGCACCAGAGGGGATAGAGAACTCCGGATCAGAGGGGTCAATCCAGGTGGGATTGACATCCTTGGACCTGATGCTGTAGTAGCCCACCGGCGTAGGGGTAGACTCCTTCCCCGGTCCGATAGGATACAGCCTGATTTTCTTGTCCTTCTCAAAGAGCGCCAAAGAACGCGCCGCCAGATTGATGACAATCTTCCTCTCATCTGTAGACGTCTCTGCAGCTGCACTCTCTGCACATTCAGCCACAGATACGGCTCCCCCTGCCATAAACAAGGCACCTAAGACACCAGCACAAAGCCGCTGCCAACGCTTTCGCTCAAACATTCCCATGTACTCCTTATCTCTTTTCCCTCTAAAATTTACGCCTAAATGACGCACATAAACAAAATCATTACATATGATAACCCATTTTCATGTCATTTTCAATGAAACCAGAAAAATTGGCAGGTATCAAATCTTTCCCTTGCCGGAAAGCCCTTCCATAGCCAGATGCGCCGTACTATTGAGGAGTTCCACCGTAGGCCTTCCTTCATCAAAGCGGACAATGCTCACCGCAGTATTGTACTGGCTGAGGGTCCAGACATGACTGAGAGGCATGTGCATCAGCGCCGTCAGCATGGTCCTGAGCACCGCCCCATGGGCAAAAATGGCCACCACATGATCTTTGGCTTCATGCTCTTCCACAATCTCCCAAAGTCTTCCCATGGCCCTTGCCTGCACTTGGGCAAAGGTTTCCCCATGAGGGATTTCCATCACATCAGGGTGAGTCAGGAAGTTTGCCATGGCCTCCGGCCAGCCCTCCACTATCTCCTGGTAAGTGAGCCCTTCCCAATCACCGAAGCTCAATTCCCGGAATGCCTCTTCCTTCTGCACCGCCAGGCCGAATTTGTCTGCCACCGTCCTGGCTGTCACCATGGCTCTGGATAGGTCGCTGGCATAGACAGCATCCAATTTCTCCACGGGAAAATGCTCAGCCAGGCAGCATGCCTGCTCAAGTCCTTCCTCGGACAGGGCCACATCCGACTGTCCCTGGTATTTTCCCAGCTTGTTCCACTCCGTCTGTCCATGGCGGATCAGCAATAATCTTGTCAATTCAGCTACACACCTTTGCCATTGCTTTCAATAATCTCTCGTTGTCCCTGTGGGTTCTGACTGCCACCCGCACGTGGTATTCATCCAGGCCGGGGTAATTGCTGCAGTCCCGCACCAGGATGCCCTCCTGCCGCATAGCGGCAGTGAATTCACTGCTGGTCAGATGGTCCAGGCAGAGCAGGATAAAATTCACCGTGGGGGCATAAGGCCTCACGCCCTTTGCCTTAGCCAATTCTTTCCAGAGGAAATCCTTCTCCTCTGCCACCAAGCCGATTGTATTTTGGGCATATCCTGTCAGCCCCAAAGCTGCCACTCCTGCCTTCTGGGCCAGCAGGTTCACGTTCCAGACATCCTTGCCCAGCTCCAGCCTGTGGACAAGTTCCTTCCTGCCCAGGCCAAAGCCCAATCGCAGTCCCGGCAGTGCATAAAACTTGGTGAGTGACTGGACAACAAAAAGCCTGTCATAATCCCTCAGCAAGGTTCCAGCCCTGTACCTTTCCCCATCACCGCGGAAGTCAAGGAAGGATTCATCCACCAGCAGCCAGGGAGGAGATACCATATTGCCCACAAACTGCAGGAAGTCTTCTATCTCCTCAGTTGTGAGCAGCTGGCCTGTAGGATTGTTGGGATTGCCGATAATGACAGCTTCCACCTTCTTTTCTGCAGCCGCCTCCGCCAGCTCCTTCATATCCAGCCTCAGCCCCGAGGCAATATCCAAAGGAAAATACGCCACCTCTGCCCCTGCTGCCAGTGAAGCCCTTTCATACTCGCTGAAGGAAGGGACAGGCACCAGCACGGAAGCCGGCTTCAGCGTCTGCAGGAACAGGTAGAAAAGCTCCGCCGCGCCATTGCCCAGCACCAGGCTTTCCCTTGGCACACCATAATGCAAGGCCAGGGCTTCCTTCAGTTCCCTGGCCTCCGGATCCGGGTAGTGCACCACCCCGTCGATATTCTCCGCAATAGCCGCCCTCACCTCCGGTGCCAGTCCCAAAGGATTGATATTGGCAGAAAAATCCAGCCAGCCCCCTTCAGGAGCCGCTTCGTAAATATTGCCTCCATGCACGAACTTTTCTATCTCAATCTCCCCCAGAAGTCTCATGCCCATTTTTTCTTCAGCTTTTCCAGCCTCACCATCAGCATCAAGGCCCCTGCCAGCACCCCGGCAATCAGCCCCGTCCAGTACCCATAAGGCCCCATGCCCATCTGATGGGCCAGCAGCCAGCCGCTGGGCAGGCCGATGAGCCAAAAGGAAACCAGCGCCATGATAAAGGTAGCCCGCACATCCTTGCAGCCCCTGAGCGTCCCCTGCAAAGGAGCATTGATGCAGTCTGCCCCCTGCATGGCGGTAGCATAAATGATGAACACCAGGAGCAGCTCATGGACAGAACTGTCCCTGGTATAGAGTGAAGCCACCCACTCACGCTCTGTATAGAGGATTGCCACCAGGATGCCTACCAATAGCAAAGAAGCCCAGCGCCCCAAACTGCTGTACTGCCAGGCGTCCTGCGGGCGCTTGGCTCCCAGCTCGAAACCTACCAGGATGGCCAGGGCCATGCTGATGCTCATGGGAATCACATAGACCACGCTGCTGTAGTTGAAAGCTGCCTGATGGGCCGCCATGACGCTGGTGCCATAGGCAGACATCAAAAGCCCCACCAGGCCAAAAATGCTGCTCTCGCAGAAGATAGTAGCTCCGATGGGGATGCCCAAAGAAAGCTGCATCCGCCACTCCCGGAAATCCGGGGCTGGCAAATGACTGAAAAGCCGGTAGTGGTCAAAAATCCCCATCCTGCAGACCACCAATACATTCAGCAGAAAACTCAGCGTCCAGGTAATGGCAGAGCCCACGCCGGCTCCCACACCCCCCAGCGCCGGAAAGCCCCAGACGCCGTACATGAACAGGTAGTTCAGGCAGATATTCAGCGGCACCGTAACCAAAGTAATAATCATGGTCAGGCGGGTCATGCCGTGGGCGTCGATGAAGTTTCTCAGCACCGCCGCCAGGAACACCGGCACAATGCCAAAAGACACGGCAACCAGGTAGCCCTCCATAACCTGAGCCACCTTAGGCTCCAGGTTCATGAGGCCTATGATGCCCGGCACCAGCAGGTACCCCAGCCCCATAAAGGCAAGAGAAAGAAGCAGCGACCAGTAAAAAGCCTGCCTGACTATGTTGGGAATCTTCTTCACCTTGTCCGCCCCATAAAGCTGGGAAATAGTAGGAGTCAGCCCCGACACAATGCCCAGCAGGGCCACAAAGGGAGGATAGAAAAGATTCACTCCTGCTGCCACACCTGCCAGGTCCTGCTCACTGACCTGTCCTGCCATGACGGTATTGAAAAATCCCGTAGAGACAATGGCCAGCTGGGTCACACAGATAGGTATAAGCACCATGAACAGCTGGCGCAGCTTCTGCCTTTTACTGTAAGTTCTCTTCATTTCCTCTCCTTGCTTTTTCAATCATTCACAGCAGCGCGCCTCCGTGATGGCCAGTTCCTGGTTCTGCACGCTGACCCGGGTGAAAGGAGCCACTGATTTCGTCAGGAACACATTGCCCCCGATGACGGAATCATGGCCAATGACGGTTTCGCCTCCCAGGATAGAAGCGCCGCTGTAGATAGTCACATTGTCCTCGATAGTCGGATGGCGCTTCCTGCCCCGCAGGGACTGGCCACCGCGAGTGGAAAGCCCCCCCAGTGTCACCCCCTGGTAAATCTTCACATGGTCGCCAATCACCGTGGTTTCACCGATGACAATGCCCGTGCCATGATCTATGAAGAAGTGCCTGCCAATCCGGGCCCCAGGATGTATGTCTATGCCAGTCTGCCCATGGGCGTACTCGGACATGATGCGTGGCAGCACCGGCACTCCCAGCTGAAAGAGCTCATGGGCAAAACGATAGACAGTGATGGCCCTGAGCCCCGGATAGGACACAATGATTTCGTCCGTATTCTCAGCTGCCGGATCACCCTCATAGAAGGCTTCTATATCCAGCAGCAACAATTCCCGCACCTTGGGAATGGCATTGACAAAGGCCCTGGTTATCTCCACAGCCCTGTCCTGCCGTTCCTCCTCTGTCATGTCTCCATGGCGGTAGCGCAGGGCCAGCTGCACCTGCTGTTGCACATGATAAGCCACATCTTCCATAAGCGTGGTGAGGAAATGCCTGATATTGTAGAACTTCAGTGAACGGTCACGAAAATAACCTGGATAGACCAGCTGAAAAAGCTTGTCCACCATATCCTCCACCTTTTCCCTATTGGGAAGCTGCAGGAATTTCATCTGTTCCTCAATGCCGCAGGCTCTCCCTGAGCACCCCAGGATCTCCTCCGTAATCCGTTCAAACTCAATCAGTCTCAAATCACCCATGCCGCCGCCCCACTTCCGTTTCATTAAATAACCATAAGTAGTATACTACCTAGAAGGAAGCACCATGTCAAGGCAGGAGTTTCAGTATAAGCACTGCCATCCCACTACAAAAGAGGAATTATTCCCTCAATTCTCCGCAATGTGTTATACTATACTTCAGCAAGTATACGAAAGGCGGTGCATTCATGGCAGGCAAGAAATTATTCGGAATTATCTATATGTCCACCACCCGGCTGGAGCTCATGATCGTGAATCTCAAAACCCACGAGCTCATCGAGCGGGTTTCTTCTGCCAACTTCGTGCAGACGGCGGACAAGTCCAAGATCTATCAGCACGAGATGGGCAAAATCATCTTTTCCCTCTCGGGCTTCCTGCAGCTCATGGCTGATTATGGGGTAAAAGCTTACAAATTCTGGGCCAGCCAGCAGCTCATCGACAACGTGACGGCCCGTTATCTCTCCGAGCAGATACTCTTGCGCTCCGGTGTCAAAGTAAACTGGCTGAACACCAGCCAGATCAACTACTTCCGCGCCCTCTCCCTCATGGGGCATACCAAAGCCTTCCAAAGCCTTTCGGGACGCACAGCGTACCTCCTCTACATGGGCTCCGCCGCCGTCACCCTCTTCAAGTTCAGCCATCAGAAGTTCCTGCAGGCCTGGAATATCGGGCTGGGATATCTGGAGCTGGACCAGCTGGCCCAGGCACTCAGAAACTCTGCCAATGACCCCAACGAGGTACTGGATGACTATATCTCCAGCAAGCTGGATTATTTGAAATCCGAACTGGCTGGTGGCGAGCCGGATACTGCCCTGGTGCTGCAGGATGTGTCCGCCCTGAACAATCTCTATCTACCCTTGCACAGCCGCCTGACAGAGCTGCCCTACAGCCTGTTCAGCCAGGAACTGCAGCAGGCGGAGGAAGCCTCCACACAGTACCTCTGCGAGCACTATCAGGTGGAGGAAAGCCTGGCGGGACGGATACTGCCAGGCTTCCTGATTGCCCGCCGCCTGCTCAGCTACACACAGGCCAGTCAGATATACCTGACCAGGCTCAATATCATGGACGGGCTGGCCATCCAGACGGAAGCCGACTTCGGCTTCACCCACAAGGACTTCGGCCTCATCACCCAGACCTCAGCGGAAAATATCGCCCGGCTCTATATAAAAGAAAAAGCCCATCGCAATCTGGTGCGGAAATTTGCCCTGCATATCTTTGACCGGCTGAAAAAACTGCACCGGCTGGATAGCCGTGAAAGGCTGCTGCTGGGGGTTGCTGCCACCATCTCGGATATTGGCAACGCCATCAGCCAGCACAACCACTATCATCATAGCGCTTACATTATGGAAGCCAATCCCCTGATTGGGCTGTCAGATCAGGAAAACACCATTGTGTCAGAAATTGCCCGCTATCACAGCACGGAGTCTCCGGGAGCTGACCAGCTGCATTTCCACAGCCTGCCCCCGGAGCTGCAAATGACCATTGCCAAGCTGGTGGCCATCCTTCGCCTGGCAGACGCCCTGGACGATTCCCATCAGCAAAAGATCAGCAAGCTCACAGTATCCCTAAAGAATGAACAGCTGATTCTCACAGCCTTTTCACCCCAGGACCTTTCCCTGGAAAAATGGGCCTTCAATCGAAAAGCCCAGCTGTTCAACGAACTCTACGGCATCAAGCCCAGCCTGAAACAGAGGAGGACCGACGCATGACAAAAATCAAGGACAAGATAGATTTCAATAATACAGCCTACTACACCAATCGGGAGCTCAGCTGGCTGGACTTTAACGACAGGGTGCTGGAAGAAGCCCGCGACCCGGAAAATCCACTGCTGGAACGGCTTAACTTTTTGGGCATCTCCCAAAGCAATGTGGACGAGTTCTTCATGGTGCGGGTTGCCTCCCTCATCAAGCTGGATGCAGTGAACATCGACTCCCTGGATTTGGCTGGTCTCACCCCTATTGACCAAATCCGGGAAATAAACCTCAGAGAGCACCAGGCTGTAGAAAAGCGCTACTCTACCTACAACCGCTCTCTGGTGCCCCAGCTGGCCAAAGAGAATATTCACCTGCTCAAGATGGGTGACTTGTCAGAACATCAGTATGAATTTTTGCGCCGCTACTACAATGACGAACTCTACCCCGTGCTCACCCCCATGGCAGATGACTCCTCACGGCCCTTCCCCTTCCTGCAGAACAATTCCTTGAATATAGCCCTGCATCTGACGGACGAGGAAAGCAATGCTTCGGCCTTTGCCACACTAAGGGTGCCTGACCTCTTTCCACGCTTTATGCGCCTGCCGGATGCCCCCAATGATTTCGTGCTGTTGGAGGATATTATCCGGGAGTTCTTCACCAGTCTTTTCCATGGCTATCAGGTGGACAATGCCAGCACCTACCGGGTTATCCGTGATATGGATCTGGACGTGGCAGAACAGGATACTTCCGACCTACTGAGGGCGGTGCAGACCCAGCTCCGGGAACGTGAGCATGGCTCTGTCATGCGGCTTGAAGTGGAAAGCACCATGGACGAGGAACTGGCTGACCATCTCATCAAGACCTTGCAGGTGCCTGAGTCCATGGTCTACCGCATCAATGGCCCCATTGACCTGACTTTTTTGAAGAAGCTGCCCGGAGCCATCGAAGGTCATGAGGAGCTGAGGTACAAGCCCTTTTCCAGCTTCCACCGCCTGCAGCTGCAGATGCCCAAGGCCAGGGAAAGCGCCGAACTTTCCGTTCATGGCAATATGTTTGACGCCATCCGCCAGCAGGATTTCCTGCTGCATCACCCCTATGACTCCTTTTCATCTGTCATCAACTTCATCCACCAGGCCGCCAACGATGAAAAAGTGCTGGCCATCAAGATGACCCTTTACCGCGTCTCTGCCAGTTCCCCCATTATCCAATACCTGGGCAAGGCAGCCCAGCACGGCAAGCAGGTGACGGTATTGGTGGAAGTCAAGGCCCGCTTTGATGAGCAGAACAACGTGCGCTGGGCCAAGCAGCTGGAGAAAACCGGCTGCCATGTTATCTACGGTCTGGTTGGCCTTAAAACTCATTCCAAGATTGCCCTGGTGATACGCAGGGACGATGATGGCATACGACGTTACCTGCACCTTGGCACCGGCAATTACAATGATGTCACGGCCCATTTCTATACGGATATAGGCTTGCTGACCTGCGACAGGGCCATGGGGGTGGACGCCACCAATATCTTCAACATGCTCTCCGGCTACTCCCGCCCCCCTTATTTCCATAAGCTTCATATCTCCCCCGGAGGCATACGCACCTTTATCTATAAGAAAATAGAAAGAGAGATGGAAGCCGCCAGGAACGGCCGTCCGGCCATAATACGCATGAAAATGAATTCCCTGTCAGACCCGGACGTCATTGCCAGGCTCTACGAGGCTTCGGCAGCAGGCGTGACCATACAGCTCATCGTGCGGGGAATATGCTGCCTGCGCACGGATATCCCGGGAGTCAGCGACCACATTGAGGTGCATTCCATTGTAGGCAGATTCCTGGAACACAGCCGCATCTACTATTTCTACAATGAAGGGCTGGAGGATATTTACCTCTCCTCCGCTGACATGATGACCCGCAATCTGAATCGCCGGGTGGAACTGCTCTTCCCCGTGCAGCAGGATGATTTGCGTGAGCGGCTCTACAAGATATTCGACGATATGTGGGCTGACAATATCAAGGGCAGGGTGCTCCGGGATGATACCTTCGTCCGCCAGGATCGCCGGGGACAGCAGCCCTTCAACTCCCAGGCCCAGTTCATCGACCAGGCAGAACGCCACAGCGCCAAATTGCGAAAGCTGGAAGAAGATGCCAGACAGCAGCCGGAAGTGTTTCAGCCACTTACGGGACACCATGAGGAGTAACAATACAAAAGCTGTGCACGGAATGATGAAAATTCCGTGCACAGCTTTTTTGCTTGCCAAAAACAGTATGTTATTTTTCCCGCAAAGGCCGGATTTTCTCAACCAACTCTATGACTGCCTCTTTGGCACTGCGGTTATATTTGAGCTTGCTGACATCTTCGTGGGTCTTTTTGTATTCGTCATAATCGGTTACGAGGGCTATCTTATCCCCTTTCCTGAAGGTGTTCAGAATGGCAATGACATCTTTTTTCTGGGCGCACCACTCCTTGGCGAAGCTGTCAATCTGGGCAGCAATGATTTCCTCGATACGGGTTTCGATGACGGTCATGGCATCTAGTCCCTTGTATTTTATCGGATTCTTCTTCATGTCGTTCCAGAAGGAACTGATGACCTCTGCCAGGGCAGGATTCGTTTCCCGCAGCTTCTCTATATGATTGTCGATATTCTCATCCTCGATGGGTTCGGCAATCAATACATCCTCATCCGGCATATAGTTCTGAATCAGAGAAAGGATATAGCGGTAATCTATGGTCACGCTGCTGATGTTTTCCAGCTCATAGCCCACATCGATGGTAATGGGAGTTTCATCATCCTTCGGCTTCCTCAGCTCCTCTATGACATTGTGGTACTTGCCGCTGTAATCATTCAGCTCCTGCTTCTCCATGCCGTAATCGGACAGTTCCCTGCCCTCCCATTCCTGGTAGACCTGCAGCTCCCCGCTGAGGCGGTCTACTTTCTGGAAAGCCTTGGCGAATTTCTGCATGGCGCTGACATCATCACGCAGAGCATCAGCCGCCTCCGGCGTGGGGGCGATGCTCCTGAGCTCCGCCAGTGCTGCCTTGAACTCCTTCTCTATTTCGGCAAAGGCAGGGGCGCTGACCTCATTGGTGCCGCCGTGACTGTAGAGCAGCAAGGCTCCATCCACCGCCGTCTGAAACTGGGCCGAGCGCTGGAAAATCACAATCAGGCCATAGCGCTTGCTCTTGTCGTAAATCCTGTTGGTGCGGCTGAAAGCCTGTATGATATTCTGGGGCGCCATAGGTGGACGGTCCACAAAGAGAATGGCGCAGGGGGGCGCATCAAAGCCCGTCAGCAGTCGGTCCACCACAATGACAATATCCAGCTGCTCCTTCCTCTGTTTGTAGCGGCCCTTTTTGCGGGCCAGACGGTCATTGAGATTCGTATTGTAGGCTGCCAGAGTGTCCAGCGCAAAGTTCGTGCCGAACATCTCATTGTAATCCCGCAGGGACTCCTTCATGGCCTGCTGGTTGTCCAGGGATTTCTCCTCGTTCTCCGTCACCGTGTAGGTAATGGCGATTTTAGGGAAATCAACGCACTTCTCCCTGATGGCTGCCGATACCTTTCCCGCAGCGATGAACTCCTTGAACAGCCTGTAGTATTTCTGCGCCACTTCGATGGACGGCACAGTAAGGATAGCCTCGTAGGCTTCCCCCGGAGGCGCATTCAGGCGGAACTTGCCCGCGCACTTGTTGAC
>ODAI012430051.1_pt1 | contig 11408 bp, 7 predicted proteins | sample 1539321 | NCBI WGS metagenome assembly ODAI01 (sample SAMN02144231, study PRJEB22623) | gut metagenome | biome: sheep rumen | host: Ovis aries | place: New Zealand
TCTGTAAGCAATCTTAAAAGATTCATTTCAGACAGGGCCAGTGGCTCTGATGAACAGTTTGAGGATCTGTTTATGGAGAACTATTACCTCACTAAAAGATATGATAAGTTAAATCAGGAGATGGGTCTTTTTGATGAAAATAAAATTTTAAACAATCTTGATACTGATTTATTGAAGAATGGACAGTTCAAAAACTTGCAGATGTATTTTGAGGGTCGTGTGGACATCGTTAATTTCGGTGATGAAACCGATATTGAACTGGTATACAGCTCAGGTGCGGATAATCTCCGTATTCCTAAATGGATTGTCGGAGGAAATGGAATAGTTGTCGAAAGCATAAAAGGATCATTGGATTTAATCATCCGATGCATCGGGGACGGCGAAGCAAAATTCACATTTAGAGGTAAGGACGTTAAGGATAGTGAAGGCAACAGATTCCTCGTTTACATCGACTTTACAAATATTCTTATTGATGACAAGCCTATTATTGAGGAGCGCAGGCTGGTTTCCCATAATGATTCCATAGTCCATGTTTGTGATGTCAAGGACGGCCAGTTCATGTCTGTTCATATGGAATGGGAGCCGTTCAGCAAGAAAAGTTCTGTCAATTGATATTGTTATCCAGTCACGACATGAATTTATGGTAACATAATATTAATCATAATTATTTGAACAAATTTCAATAAAATATGATTATTGATTAAAACATATAATTTTTAATTTAGATAATCATCTGTCTTTTATTTCATATTTACAATACATTTAAATAATCCTTTTAATAAACTATTGTTAAATAAGATATGTTTTAATAAATGTAATATTATTATTTATTATAACCGGCTTAAAATATGCCAAAATGGTGTTATGATGAATCCACTAGTATCGATTATTGTTCCAGTTTATAACGTTGAAAAATATTTAGAGGACTGCTTAAACAGTTTAATCAATCAGACATTGGACAATATCGAAATAATATGCGTTAATGATGGATCTACAGACAATTCATTGGAAATATTGGAAAATTACGCCAAAAAAGACGATAGGATTAAAGTATATTCAAAGGAAAATACCGGTTTGGGAGCTACACGTAACTATGCAATCGACCGTGCCCAAGGGGAATATATTCTATTTGTTGACTCCGATGACTGGGTGGATTTGGACACTGCAAAGGTTTTATATGAAAAAGCAAAATCTCAGGATTTGGACTTGCTGTTCTATCTGGTTAAAAACTATGATGAAAGCAGTGACCGGTTCTATGAAGAAGATTATTATAATATGGACTGTTTATCTGAAGATTTTGAGAATAAGGTTTTTACTCACAAGGATATTAAGAAAGATGTGTTTGCATTGGCTGTTGTTGCATACAACAAGTTCTGTAGACGTAATTTACTTGATACATATCACATTCGTTTTTCTGAAAATATCTTTTTTGAGGATAATGCATTTCACTATGAGGCATTATTGGCTGCAAAGAGGATGTCCATCATAAGAAGACATTTTACATTAAGGAGAAGGCGTGATGATTCAATCACTGCTGCATTGGATGACAAGTTCTTTGATGTGATTCCTGTAAGTAATCTAATATTCGATGCTTTCAAGAAATATAATCAGTTTGACTTTTATTTAAAGCAGATTGTAGATTACAAATTAAGTTATCTCATCATGTGGTATGACCGGATGGATGAGCAATACAAGGCTGAATTCTGGAGGATTATGCATGATGACTTCTGCAGGATAGCAGAGGATACTGAGTTGCATAACAAGTTCCTAAACAATCTTAGGGAAGACCGCAAAAACTTTTATGTAAACACTATTGAATCCACAAATTATGAGGAATTGGATTTCTATAATTTGAGAGCTAATTTCGAGATTAGGAAGAGAAATGAATTAAATAGAATCAAAAAAGAGAATAAAAAGTTAAATTCCAGATCCAACTATCTTAAATCATTAGAAAAAGATGTGATGTCCAAAAGTGCAAGGCTTATTGCAGATAACAATAGGATTCATGAAAAAAACAGGATAGTTGAATTGAAGCATGATAATCTTGAGAAATATTTTGCAAGAAAGGAATCCTATTTGAATGCCCGTGAGAAGCAATTGATGGAAAAGCAGGCCGAATTTGAAAAATCAATTTTAAATAAAAATTATGGCATTGATGAAAAACAGAGTAAGTTTGAAGAGCTATTGGATCAAAAGGAATCCAATTTGAATGTCCGTGAGAAGGAATTGGCGGAAAAGCAGGCCGAACTTGAAAAATCATTATTAAAAAGAGAACAAGAGTTGAAAGACAAGGAAATCGAGCTTGCCAATATGCAGGCCAAGTTTGAAAAAGAGTTTTCTCGAAAAAACGACTTATTAAATTTAAGGGAAATGGAGCTATTGGAACAGGCTGACGATTTGAAGTCCAATCGTAAAATAAGACCAAAAATTTCCATTATCCTATCATTTTTCAATTCTGATAATTTAGAGCAATGCCTGGGCAGTGTTGTAAACCAGACATTAAGGAATATTGAGGTATTGTGCATTGGCAATGGATTAACCGACGGCGCATTGAATATCCTGGATAAGTATGCCAAAAAAGATTCCAGATTTAAGATCATACCTAAAAGCAATGGCAGCAACATGTCCTATTTGAATGATGTGTCTGGTGATTTTGTCCTATTTTTAGATTCTAACGAATGGTTGGAATTGGATGCATGTGAAACCATGTACATGGATGCAAAGCTGAATAATCTAGATATAGTGCTTTCAAAAAAAGAGGATAAGTCTGCTATTGATTTTAAAGGCTTTGAAGATATGCAAGACAGTGAAATTTTCAGTCCTGATGATTTGGAAGGAAACATATTCGAAATCCCTGTTTCTTCCTATCAGGTGTTATATGATTCTAATTTGTTAAAAAAGATGGATTTTAATGAGTTAGCGTTTAATGATTATCTTTTCTTTTGGGATGCAGTTCTATCATCAAATCGCATTTCCCTAACTGAAGAAAATTTATGTTTTAACAGGAGTTTTAATAAAGATTTAGGTCACACAAACTCAAATGTTATTTCATTTACTAATTCCCTATTTAACATTTTCAAAAAACATAACCTCCAATCTTTATTTGAGAAATATTTGGCTAATTATAAGGTTCAATGCATTCAGCATGAATTTGAATGCATGGACGACAGCAGCAAACGAGAATTTTGGAAAGAGATGAAAAAGGATTATCTCAATATCGAGCAGAATAATGAACTGCATGAAATGTTCATGGAAAACCTGACTGAGAGCAATAGGGATTCCTTCATTCATGTTATACAGTCCAGGAGTTCTGATGAGCTCGAATATCTTGAAAGATTTGGCGCTAATTATTAAGTGATATTATGGGTATTTTTGAAAGGTTTCAGGATGATTTAAAATTAAAGGAAGAGTTGGACAATGAAGTCAAGGAGTTGTACATCACCTCCAAATTCCCTCCATTGAATGACGTCAGCGGAATTGTTTTTTCAAAAAGAATCATGGTTGAAAACAGAAAAGTCGATGTTTTATGTTCAGATTTGGAAGGGGATAAAGATAATGACTTCAATGCATTAATTGATAATTTCATAGAAGACAAGCTCCTTGTCGATGGAGATTATGTGCCCAATTCCGTTCCCGGCATTAATTATTTCAGGAAAGAAGGAATGGATTTAATAAATGAATTGGGTAAGAAATACGAAAGGGTCATAAGCAGAACATGGGCTCTTGAATCACATTTCCTGGCATTGGACTATAAGCTTGAAAATCCTGATGTCACATGGGTGGCTGAGTTTTCAGATCCGTTGCGTGTGGACATGGAAAATAAGTTTAGGGATAATCATCCATTCGAAGCCGAGGAAGAATATTTCTCCAAGCTAAATGACCTGTTATCAGACATTAATAAAGAGACATTCGGTGGAGATACTGATAAATATTTCCCTGAAATCCATTCAGGCGATGAACTGTATTTCCTGGTTGAATACTTGCCTTTCCTATTTGCCGATGTCATCAGATTCACAAATTATAATCAGAGGGAAATAATGCTCAATTCCTTCCCGGTCGATATCAAGGAATTTGTTTTTGCCAAATCTGAAGTTTCTGTTCACCCTACCATGGATAAGGAATTTTACTTCCTGAAAAGTGCCAATTATGAGATGGATGCAAATTATCTCAACATGGCATACTTTGGAACCTATGTCGGAAAAAGACATTTAGAGTACCTTTTCAAGTCATTTGAGGAACTGACTCCTGAAGTCAGAAGCAAAATCAAACTGCATCTATTTGTCCCGAACCCTGAAAACCTTAATATGAATTTGGCAGGCTTGGATGTGCTTGACAATATTGAAATAGGCAATAAGTTGCCGTTTCTGCAGTTTCTGAACTTGACAACAAAAATGGACGTTTTAATCGTTAATGATACATTAACTGAAGGCACATTTGACATCAACCCGTTCCTGCCTTCAAAGGTGTCTGACTATTTGGGATCAGGCAGTGACATATGGTATGTCTGCGAAAAAGGAAGCTCAATGGATTCCAACGAGGCAAAGTATAAATCCTACATTGATGACTATGATTCCTCAAGGGATGCACTTGGTAAAATAGTGCACGATAAGTTGAATGTGGATGAGGTATTCGATAGGCTTCTCGGTCCCGAGTACTATCAGGACAGATTGACCAATCTGAATAATGCGCTTCACCAGCTCTACGGTCAAAGACTGTACTGGCATTCCCAATCAGGTTTATTGAGGAAAAACTTCAATCAGTTATCCAAGGATTTTGATGTTAAAACTGTTGAGCTGGATGAGTTGACTGATAAATATGAAGTGTTGTTGGCCGATTTTGAAAGCAAATCCGAAAAACTTGATGCAGTAACTGAAGACTGTGATTCTTTGATTGAGGAAGTTCAGCTGAAGGATGATTCAATCAATTCCCTGAAAGAGGATATTGACCTTAAGGAAAAATCCATAGATTCTTTAAGTGAGGAATGCAATTCCCTGAAAGAGTCTGTTCGCAGTAAGGACAAATCAATTGTGGAATTGTCAGACAAACTGGAAGCAATTCAAAATAATATTAAGGAATTGGAAAATCAGCTGGATTCAGTCACTTCCCAAAGGGACGATTTGGCTGAAGAGTATGAGGAGCTGCATAGGATAACCAGGAATTCATTTGACCTTCTGGAAACCAAGGAAAAAATAATCGATGAAAAAAATAAGGAATTGGATTACTATAAATCAAACAAATCTTCATTTGGAAATAGTTCATCTCCTTTAAGTCGAATTTATCTGTTCTTTTCATCATCAGGCGATGAAAGGGAATTGAATAGGAATCTTTATGAATGTTTGAAAAAAGGGGACTGGTTTGATGCAAAATACTATATTGATGAAAACAAGGATTTATCAAACCTTAAATGGAACAAGATTCTGTCTCCGGAGTTGCATTACGTATGCTTCGGCTTTGATGAGAATCGCCAACCTAACAGGAATGCCATTGTGACATGTTCTAAAAGGGAACTGCTGAAAAAATTAACAAATGATGAAGACATTTAATCTTCATTTAATTCCTGTTCACTTTAATAATATGGGATTTAAACTCTGTTTATTATTTTTCCATAGTTTAATAAATTATTTGGTGATTTAAGGAAGTATTATTGATTTTACGATATTTGTTTATATATTATGTATATCTTATAATAGTATAGGAGGATATTTGACTTGAAGTTTAATTTTGCAGTTGTTATGCCTGCATATAATTCTGGAAAATATATTTCAAAGGCATTGGATTCCCTGATTAATCAAAGTTTTGACTTTGAAAAGAATATCCAGGTCGTTATAGTTAATGATGCAAGTACAGACAACACTCTCGAAATTGCAGAGAGATATCAAAGAAAATATCCTAAAAACATAATTGTTTTAAATAATGAAACTAACAGAGGTCCCGCTTATGCAAGAAATGTGGGCTTGGATCATGTCAATGCGGAATTTGTAAACTTCTTGGACAGTGATGACTATATCTCAAGACATGCTTTTAAAAAGGCATATATATTTCTAAAGAAAAATCCTGAAGTTGACATTGTCTCAATTCCAATCTATTTTTTCGGTGTCAGAAAAGGACCTCATAATTTGAATTATAAGTTTAAAAAGACTCAGGTCATTGACTTGAATGAAAATCCGGACCACATTCAGCTATCCGGACCTTCCAGCTTTTTTAGATTTGACAAACTTAAGGATTACAGATTCAATGAAAACCTAAGGGTCTCTGAAGATCCTCTTTTAATCAATCAAATGCTTTTGGACAATCCGAAAATCGGATTTTTGCATGGCGTCAAATACCATTATAGAAAAAACACACTTGAAAATTCCTTGATTGCAACTTCAACTCATTTCAAGTCATATTTTACCACAAGAGTCGATGAATACTTTATCAATCTTTTAAATTACACATTAAATAAGTATGGACATGTTCCAAGGTTCATCCAGCATCTTCTGATGTATGACCTCCAGTGGATTGTTGAAATAAGGTTCATAAATCAATTGCTTAATAGGGATGAAATCAATGAGCTATATGATAAGATATATTTCATTCTGAGCCACATTGATAAGGAGGTCATTTACAGTCAGCTTTCCATATCCGATGAGCTAAAACATCACTTGGCTATTTTAAAGGACCACGGTACCAGTTATAGATTGTATAAGGATAATTTTCAACATGATTCAGACCTGAACACGGTTTATCTGGACAATTTTGAGTTCTTAAATGAAGGCCAGATCTTTATTTCAGGCATATTGACCAATTTCATAAAGGATGAGGAGATTTATGCAACCGTAAACGGCCATGATTTTGAAACATCTAAGGTTGACTATCCTCAAAGGGACAATTATTCTTTAAATTTTAATTATGCATATAACCATTGCTTTGAAGTGCTGTTGCCTGCAGCGAATGACATCAAGATATCATTTAAGACAGGCAGACGAGACCTTTCCATTGATTATAATCATACTTCAAGGCTCAGCAGGACTTCAAAATATAGGATGGGTAAGGATTATCTTGCAATAGATCGTGGAAACTATATTGAAATCACTGAAAAAACCATATCCAAAGGAATTAAGTTGGAACGCGAAGTTTTCGCCATGATTTTAAGAGAAAAAAAGCAGGGTTGGCGTACTGGCATAATTTTAAGGATGGCTTACTTTTTGACTTATTTCTTCTTTAGGAACAGGCACATATGGGTTTTCATGGATTTGCCGAATGTTGCAGGAGATAACGGATTTTTCCTGTTTAAGAAGGCTGTCGAGTCAGATAAGCTTAAAAACATTAAGAAGTATTTTGTATTTTCAAAATCTCCTAACCTTTCTGCTAATTTACCTGAAATGGAGAAGTTATATGTTGCAAGCTCTAGGAAGGATAAAATTAAAAAGTTGTTGGGTTGGGAAGGCTCAAATGATGAATATGATAAAATCAAGAAAATAGGCAATGTTCTTCCAAGCAGATCATTGAAGCACAGGCTTTATCTATTGTTTGCAGAGTATGTAATCACATCTCACCCTGACAACATGGTCATTTATCCGTTTTGGGGTAATTACCCTCACCTTTCAGGTCTTGCAAGGTCAAAGACAATATTTCTGCAGCATGGTGTTACAAAGGACGATATTTCATATTGGCTTAATAAATTTGATAAGAGAATATTTTTGATTGTCACAGTGTCTGAAAAAGAAAAGGATTCTTTTTTAAGAAGTAATTATGGTTATCGGGAAGAATCAATTCAGGTTCTTGGTTTTCCAAGGTTTGATTTTCTGGAGCAGCTTGAGGACAGAAAGCAAATTGTTTTCATGCCGTCCTGGAGAAGGCAGTATAATCAGCTTGAGGATGATGAATTCATAAAAACCAATTACTTTAAGGGAATCAATGAGGTTTTAAACGACCGTGAATTGCTTGAATTTATAAAATCCAATGGATATAAGTTCATTTTTAAGCCTCACAGGAACATTTTAAAATTCGCCCATCTCTTTGACATTCCGGCTGATGTCGAATTTGGTGATGACATTTCATATACGGATATCTTTAATCATGCTTCACTGATTGTCACTGACTACTCATCAGTTGCATTCGATTTCGCATACCTTGCCAAACCTTTAATTTACTATCATCATGACAAAGATTATCACTTTGATATAGATAAGTCATACTTTAAATATGAAACTATGGGGTTCGGCCCAGTTACTAGAACAAGCGACGAATTAAAACAGGAGATAATTCGTTTAATTGAAAATAAATGTATCATGGATGAAGAATATGTGCTGCGAGTCAATGGCTTCTTCAAGTATGTTGATGACAATAACTCCGAAAGAGTGATTGATGCAATCCTGGAATCTTATGATGAGTTTTATTATTAGTTTAAAGAATACTTTTTTATGTTTTCAAACACAAATTATATTTTAATTTTATTTAATGAGGATTTATTATGAATTTAACTGTTATTGGAACTGGATATGTTGGTCTTGTTACAGGGGCATGCTTTTCCAAAATGGGAAACAGGGTCTACTGTGTGGATATTGATGTCGATAAAATTGAAGGTCTCAAAAAGGGAATCTTGCCAATTTTTGAACCTCATTTAGGTACAATGGTAATCAATGGTCAGAAAAGTGGGGACTTGATTTTTACAACTGATATCAGGGAGGCGCTTGACGATTCAAGCATCATTTTCATCGCTGTCGGAACACCTATGGCTGAAGATGGAAGCGCAAACCTTGACTATATATTTTCAGCCGCCAGCGACATCGCCAACAACATCACAAAGGATTCGCTGGTGGTCATCAAGTCAACCGTTCCGATTGGCACCGGTTTCAAGGTAAAGGAACATATCGAAAAAATCCTTAAGGAAAAGGGGTCCGATGTAAGGATAAATATAGCTTCAAATCCGGAGTTTTTAAAGGAAGGAAAGGCAATCGAGGACTGCATGAGTCCGGATAGGGTAGTCATCGGAGCCGAAAAGGAAGAGGTTTTCCAGACTTTAAAGGAACTCTACTCTCCATTCGTAATCAATCATGACCGTTTTGTTCTAATGGATGTCAAATCCTCTGAAATGACCAAATATGTTGCAAACGCAATGCTTGCAACCAAGATATCCTTCATGAACGAGATTGCAAACATCTGTGAAGTCACCGGAGCGGATGTCCAAAAGGTTCGCCTGGGAATAGGATCAGATAAGAGAATTGGATATCACTTCATCTATGCAGGATGCGGATATGGGGGAAGCTGTTTCCCGAAAGATGTGCAGGCATTAATCAACACCGCTGAAAGCAACGGATATGAACCGGAAATACTGTCTCATGTGGAACTTGTCAATCAAAGGCAGAAGATGGTTCTGGTAAATAAGGTGACTAAAAGGTTCGGTGAGGACCTCTCAGGTCTGACATTTGCAATTTGGGGACTTGCGTTCAAGCCAGGAACCGATGATGTAAGGGAAGCGACATCCCTTGTTGTTGTACGTGAACTCGTTAAGAGAGGAGCTAAAATCAGGGCATATGACTCACAGGCAATTGAAGAGTTTAAAAAGGCAATTGACGATAGGTGTCTGGAGTCCATCAAGTTCTATGACAACAGGTATGAGACAGTTCAGGGTGCGGATTCATTAATCTTAATCACAGAATGGAAGGAATTCAGAACACCTGACTGGATGTATCTAAAAGAAAAGCTAAATCAGAGCATTATCTTTGACGGAAGGAATATATATAATAAAAAAATCAGGGATTTAGGTTTTGAACTCTATCAAATTGGATGTTAATATTTTTATAGTTCAAATGCTAACTTTTAAACATGACACTGACTGACATCATGCTTAAAAGAAGAAGCACTCGCAGGTTCACAGATGAAAAGGTCACAAGGGACGAGCTTGAAAAGATATTGCAGGCTGCGCTTTTGGCTCCAACAAGTCGAAACAGGAAACCGTGCAATTTTATGGTTGTCGAGAGAAGAGAAACTTTGGAAGAACTTTCCCAATGCAAGGATCACGGTGCCGAACTGATTAAGGGTGCGGCGCTTGCCATAGTTGTTCTTGCAGACACAATGATTACGGACACATGGTCTGAGGATTCATCAATTGCGCTCACTTTCATGCATTTGATGGCAACCGAACTGGGACTTGGAAGCTGCTGGGTTCAGGTGCACATGAGGAAAAAGGACGGCGTGTATGCAGAGGAAGTCGTAAGGGATATCCTAAAGGTCGATTCACATTATAGGATTGCAGGAATTTTGGCAATAGGACACTCCGATGACATTCCGCAACCGCACACACTTGAAGATATCGATAAGAGTAAGATTCATTTTTTAGTATAACATGTCAAAAAGAAATTTGGTTGAAAATGTAGGGTGCATAAACGAGGAATTCATTGAGGAGTTTGTAAACGTTCCATCAGGCCTTCCCATTCTGCTTTTGAATATTCTGGATGAAATCGATGAGGATGTGGAAATCCGAAGATTTCGAACTTATGATGCACATCCCGAATTTGAAAGGTTGGATGAACAGGAGATGGAAACTGTGTCCCAACTTTTAAAAGAGGGAAAAAGCGATGAGGCCCAGGAATTTCAAATCCAATATGCCCTTGATTTTTTAGAGGACTATCCGCAATTCAAGTGCATGGTGAACGGGGTCGAATCAAACATAAACAATGATTTCAGAATCATGGTAAATTCCATCAAGGAAGCGTTTTTTGGAGAACTTGACTACTTTTAACCCTTGAATAGTTACAAAATATTTAAATATACTTTTCCATAGATTATAGATTAGATTACAATTAAGGAGATTTTAAGATGCACGTTAAAGATTTATTGGATGATTTGGATTTAAGACTTAAATTGCCACAGCACTGGTTTTCCACAGACATCAGCAACGATTTTGAAGATGCTGAGCTTGTTGAAAACGATGAAATCATAAAAATAAGAGTGGAAGGTGAAAAAAACACCAAAGTCATAGTCATAGATGTCAACGATGGAATGAGCGTTGTGACAGTGTTCCCTGACGGTAAGGTCATAGGAGTAAAATATCTGCAAAACAAGGACGACTTCGAATACATCGGTCATCCATCTGATTTATACTTTTAATTTCAAATTAAGTTGCAAAATATTTAAATATACTTAAAATATATTTTTAATCACAAATGTAGGAGGAATTTATCATGGCTGATAAAAAAGCACCTGCAGATGGCTGGCCTGTAATCAGTGGAGATTATATTGTAGGAGACCCTGAAAGCCCTGTTGCGGTTACAACTCTTGCATCTCACATTGAAGCAGAATTGTCTGGAGCAGCTATTGCAGGACCATGTAAAACCGAAAACTTAGGTATTGAAAAAGTAGTTGCAAATATCATTTCAAATCCAAACATAAGATTCTTAATTTTGGCTGGCGCTGAAGTGCAA
>ODAI012580147.1_pt1 | contig 11408 bp, 10 predicted proteins | sample 1539321 | NCBI WGS metagenome assembly ODAI01 (sample SAMN02144231, study PRJEB22623) | gut metagenome | biome: sheep rumen | host: Ovis aries | place: New Zealand
ATGCCCCTTAGTTCCACCAGACGAATTATTGATCACTTCACCGTCGGTCAAATCAACATTCCGACAGTAGATAGTACAGTGTGCATTCAATCTTGATGCAATCTCCTGCAACTGACTGTAATTGTAGGGGGTTATGTTGAAATCACGGACATACGCTTGTACAGTCGTTCCATTAACAATACCGTAGCCGAGCCTAACACTAGTTTCGCAACAGGAGATGTCAAAATCAGGACGCGGAGGAATCGCCCTCATGATTGTCTTTGAATTTCTAACCTCATCCTCACAGATGATTTTCACATAGGTGATTAAATCCGGCTTCTTGTTGGTGAAGGCAAAGGATTCTCCGTCCTTCTCCACCGGTGTGCTCACGGAATCCTGTGAATATCCGTAGAAAATAGAGAGCTTGAAGGGAGTGGAATACCCGCCGTAAAAGGTATCGCACGCAGAGGAAAAGGGAGTCATGGTCACACTGTCATCGGATGAGTCCGACATCCTTGGATGTATATTTTTCCATTGCTCCTCAATATAAAATTCCTTGAATTTGCAGAGCCCGGTGTTTATGCTGCAATCTTTGATTACATAATATGAAGATTTTTCATTGCTCTCGTTTCCGCAGCCGTCCAAAAGCGCAATCTCAAGTTTGACCACGCCGTCGTTCATTGTCCTCAATTTATATGAGGTGGAATACGAGCCGTCGGAATTCTTTTTGCAGTTTCTGGAAATCGGAATCGTAGAAACGGAGGGCGTTGTGTTTATTTCGACACCATCGACAGCCTTATAATATGTCTCGGTAATCTGAACCTCACCCACCCCGGACTGCTCGTCATATCCTGCGAAAGTAATCCACACGGAATCCTTTATGTGGTTCAGGCTGTAGTCACCATGGGAAAAATCACCGGCCTGCTCATCCGACCATGAGGCGAAATCCTTTGCCGTAAGCTCCCTGTATCCGCTTGCAGACTCATCCTCTGCGGAAAAAAGCGCGGAATATGTCATTACCGGCGGGATTGTCTCGGAGGAAAGATAGCACCTGGGTCTTACCTCAATGCCGTCCTGAATCCTCCTGATTGTCGCCTTTGCCGTGTAAATCTCGGTTCCGTTTTCCGTGTCCTCGGTCATGGACTCTTCGCTGAACGTCACCGCGTCCAAATCCAGCCTGGAGCTGTCCGTGCAAGTCCATCCCCTGAATATGACGCCATCCTTTTTCGTAAGCTGTACGGTAAAACTGTCCCCCTCGGCACCTGTAAAAGACTGCGGATAAACCGAACCGTAATCCGATGAGCCAAGGACTACCTGGACAGTAGTTTTGGGAGCCTTCGCATAGGCAATCTTCTCTTCAATCTGATTTTTTATCTCAGCTCCGTTCAGGAAATTCTCACAGGAAGTAAATACCCCCCCCCGTCAAAAGTATAGTGGTAAGCAATGGCAAAGCAAACTTTTTCACGTCAAGCCTCCAAAAAATAGATTCATATATACACGAAATCCCGTCATTATCGACGGAACCCTGTCATTATCGGGCGTGACCCGATAATCCTTATTGAAAAGGGATTGCCGGATCAAGTCCGGCAATGACATGCCTTATCGAACTCGAAATTGAGCCTATTAAATTATAATGCAACAGTTGCGGTTTGTCATTATGTTTTGGAAAAAAGTTGAAAGTTGAAAACTTAGAAGTGAGAAGTGAGTGCGTGTCATGCTGATTTTTTTCGATTTAAAGAGATTACGTTAGTAATCTCGAACCCGTGTGACAATCCTTTTATGCGGCAATTCTCCAGAAACTCCAGTCTGGCATAAAAATCTGGGATTTTTCAAACGGCAGAAAACAGAGGTGATAGGGATGATTTTGGAGGAATTCGACGAGGAGATATACAAGCAGAACGTCCGTGAGGATGGATACCTTGAGGGGCAGAGACAGAAAGCGATTGAGGACGCGGAGAATTTACTTCGGGAAGGAGACACGCCCGAAAAGATCGCAAGATGCATCGGACTTTCCCTCGAGCAGGTGAGGGAGATTGCCGAGTCCATTTCCATAAAAGCATGACAAGCACAGACCAGAGCTGTTAAATCTCACTTAGAGGCGGCGTGTTTTTTCTGCTTCTCCAAATACAGCGCGTCATCAGCCTTTTTAAGCAGAGTCTCAAGGCTAAGGCTCTCACCGACATTGTAGACAGCGGCTCCCACGCTCAGGGAAAGCTTGTACCGTTCTCCCGATGACTCATTCCACTGCTTTGAGAAATCTTCTATTAAGCGAAGGACAAGCTGGAACTTTCTCTCGCTAAGATGCGGCGCGACCACGGCAAACTCATCCCCGCCCAACCGCCCGATTATGTCGGACTGACGGAAAGTCTTTTTCAGAATCTCCGCCTCCGTCCTGATTACATTGTCCCCCGCAGAGTGCCCGTAGGAGTCGTTGATTTTCTTAAGACCGTCAATGTCGCAGAAAAGAACCATGCCTCCCTTTCCATTCGCAAGAGAGATCTCCAGAGCCTTCTGTCCGTAGTTCAGGAATCCCCTCCGGTTCAGCACCCCGGTAAGCTCATCGGTAACTGAAATGCGGGTGGCCACTGCAAATTCCTTCTCCAAATCAGCCATCTCCTCCTCGCTCCTGGTCAGATTATAGGCGGATGAAAGAGCGTTCGAGAACATATTGCAGACCATCTCGTAGACCGTAACATCATAATCACCCGGACGGAAAATCAAATATCCGTAGATTGTGCTCGTGTGGTAGAGAGCGTGGACGTGCATTTTGTCCATGTCGGCGAAAAGTCCGTCGGGAATAAGTCTCTCCTGTGGATTGAACGGAATGGGAGCCTCAGTGTTTCCAAGCCAGAATCCTGAGTAGCGGTCCATCGCCGTGTAGACTGTGGCCTTTGGAGGAAGAGTAAAAAACTCAACCCTGTCCGTGGAAATGGGATGCTCGAAAAGAACCACCGCGGCAGAAAGAATCCCAATGGAAATGAGGTCGCTGTTGATGTGCTCCCGGAACTGAATCAGATTCACGTCATTCTGCATCTCCGTGTAAAGGTGGATTACCTGAATGAACTGACTCCTTTTTAAGCACCACTCACCCGCGGAGGAAAGCCCCGTCAAATCCTTATTTAAAATTCTGTCTCCGTTCTGATCAAGTGCATTTAAGGAATGCTCGGAAAGGGAAACACATGAGCATGATTGTCTGAAAAGAGCCGTCGAGCCCACAGTTGTTTTCAAAGGAGGAGATTTTCCGTCAATCAGCTCTGAAAGAACCCTCACAGCCTCGCTTCCCTGCATCTCCAGATTCTGGTCCACAGTTGAAAGAGTAGGCGACATGATTGAGGAGCGGATTTCATCATCATATCCAGTTACAATCACTTCCTCGGGAACCTTTATCTTGTGCTGTCTCAGATAATCCACGCAAGCGTATGCCATCTGGTCGTTTACTGCAATTATCGCGTCAAAGTCACTCCGGCCCTGCACGTCCTTGTAGCTTTTCAATGCCAGAAGAGCCATGTCATACAAAAATCCGCCGTCCATTATCAGAGTGGAGTCGTATGCGATGTTGTGCGCGAGAAGGACCTCCTTGTAGATTTTCTCCCTGTTGATTGCGTCCGAAGAGTTGTTCCGAGCCCCCATCAGCGCGATTCTCCGGCATCCGTGCTTTTCAATGACATGAGTGACCAGAGCCTCAAAACCTGTCCTGCCGTTGCAAAAAACCGACGGAATGTCCTTGATGTCAGCCCCAACGCTCACCACAGGAAGAGGCGCAAAAGATTTCAGGAAATACGAGACATAATCCTCGGTGGCATAGTTGAGCTGCACCCCCGTCTCGAAAATGATTCCGTCAACATTGGAGGGAGTGAGATGGGGAGTAACGGAAAGATGCTGATAGTCAAACGAAAGCGATTTGTCCAGAAGCTGCCCCACGGAAAAGACAAGCACATCCATACCATGCTTCACGGCATAGTCACGGACCCCGCTGTATATTTTCTGAGAATATTCCGATTCTATGTAGTCAGCCACAAAGGCAATCCGTTTTCTTCGTCCCATAAACACCCGCTACGAGAAAAAATCATACTTTTTGAGCCAAGCCGCGTAATCTTCCTCCGAAACGCAATCCTCAAATTCAAAGATTGCCCTCTCTACATCTTCGGTTCCGCCGGTCTGACTCATAAGCTCATACATCGTGTGCAGGCGCTCGTAAACCTGCTCGGCCTTCTCTCTTTCAGATTCCATACCTATATTATATTACCTGATTCCCGGATTGGCAAGATTTATTTTTTCCCAGATTGCAAACGCGCTTTTCATTCCCAACCAGCATTTCCTTAAATTTGCAAAAAATTCCCTAAAGTCACAAAAATCAGAGTCCGAAAATTAGAGCATAGGGTGGTAAACCCAGGGGCAGCAAACATGTGCTTATGTGTTTGCCTGTAACTCGAAAATACTCGTTATAGAGGAGATACATTATGGTTATCAATCACAACATGAGTGCTATGTTTGCACAGCGTTCTGAAGGACTGACCGAAGTCAGCACACAGAAGAACATGGAGAAGCTCTCATCCGGCATGAGAATCAACCGCGCCGGTGACGATGCTTCTGGTCTCGCAGTTTCTGAGAAGATGCGCAGCCAGATTCGTGGCTTGAACAAGGCTTCTGAGAACGCAAAGAACGGAATCTCTTTCATCCAGACAACTGAGGGATACCTCCAGGAGACTGAGGACATCGTTCAGAGAATCCGCGAGCTTGCAATTCAGTCAAGCAACGGAATCTACACTGACGAAGACCGCATCATGATCCAGGTTGAGGTTTCTTCACTGATCGCAGAGATTGACCGTGTTGCATCACACGCCCAGTTCAACGGCATGAACATGCTGACAGGACGTTTCGCTCGCCCCACCGGAGAGAACAATGTTACAGCTTCTATGTGGCTCCACATCGGCGCAAACATGGATCAGAGAACACAGGTTTTCATCGGAACTATGTCTGCAGCTGCTCTCGGACTCCGCAACGTTGGAACAGAGGAGATTCTTTCTCTCGCAGCTCCCGATGATGCAAACCGCGCAATCGGAACTCTCGATGAGGCAATCAAGAAGATCAACAAGCAGAGAGCTGACCTCGGTGCATATCAGAACCGCCTTGAGAAGACTGTTGAGGGACTCGACATTGGTGCAGAGAACCTCCAGGCATCTGAGAGCCGCATCCGCGATTCCGACATGGCTAAGGAGATGGTCGAGTTCACAAAGAACCAGGTCCTCCAGCAGGCAGGAACAGCAATGATTGCACAGGCCAACCAGTCTTCACAGAACGTTCTTTCTCTGTTGCAGTAGTCTTTAGTGCAGCATAGAGCGAGTTGATCGTACAAAAGGGCATCCTTCGGGGTGTCCTTTTTTTATTTTGCGTTCAAGAGCCGGAAAGCCGTGTTGTAGCACTGAGCGTTGGGAATGGAAAAAGTATAGGTCACATTATAGCCGTCCCTCGATGTAGTAAGCTTGAAGCTGATTTTTCCTCCCTGCATCAGGATGTCGTGAACCCTTGACGACGGCATGGACCCGAACAAGATTCTGTCCGACGTGTTTCTCGCCGCAAACGAGTATGATTTTCCGTCCGCACCCACAACCTGAATATTGTACTTCACGGGAGTCCTTGCATTTCCAGAAACCGGCTCCTTGTTTCCCCGCTCAAAAATCCTCAGCGCGAAATTTGATTTTGAGACGATTATAAAATCAGCCGAAAAAGTCGCGGCGTCAAAGCTCACGTCCGAATACGTGCCGGAAAGAACCTCCCTTGTCGTGATGAATTTTCTGTCCGTGGGATTTCCGTTCTGGTCGGTAAAATTCTCCACCGTCCAAATTCCAGTGTTATCCGCCTGCAGCTTTTGAAAATCAAGGAGCCGCTTTTCCTCCTCATCCTTTTCAAATTCCTGAATGACTCCATAATACTCATGATAGATGGAAATCTTCTGCGACTGAGGGAACAAATCCATGAACACGTTCAGATAGGACTTTGCCATCTCATAGTCCTTCCGCGTGTAAAAATACTCAATCTTTCCGCTGAGACGGCTTTCCGTTATGTTCTGATTTTTCATCAGTTCGTTTTCCCGTATCAGAGTCTCGTTCTCTTTCTGCAGCCTGTCAAGTTCCTGAGCCGCGTCAATCCTCACGAACTCCTCCCTCTCCTCATCCCTGCACGAAAAGCACGGAAAAAGAAAGCACAAAATCAAAGGGAAAACCGCCTTCCCCACAAATCTATTCCGCATCTTCATCTAAACCTCACCTTGATTTCGCACAATTATATAGAAGATTTTTGATTTGTAGAAGTACCTCCGAAAAAAAACACATTTTTTGATATGCGGTCCTTGACTGAGCCCCGATTTTTTGCTATACTGACTAAACATGGGACATTAGCTCAGTTGGTTAGAGCAGGGGACTCATAATCCCTTGGTCCTAGGTTCAAGTCCTAGATGTCCCAAATCCAGTCTTTTTTAATCAAACAATCCAGTTAAATTACATACAAGAGATTTCTAGGACTTGAAGCGGAATGAGCGCCGACCAGGTGGGAGGAAAAGCCACCACGGATGGTGGCGACAGCGAATGTAGCCGGGGTATTTGTAAAGACACACGACGTGGATTTGCAAATACCCAAGTCCTAGATGTCCCAAAAAGCCCTTTTCTTAAACAAGCAATCCCATTAAATTACATACAAGTTCCCGTCATTATCGTTGCGGCTACTGTCATTATCGGGCTCGACCCGATAATCCCCAAAAAAAAGAGATTGCCGTGTCGGAGCACGGCAATGACACAAAGTTAATCCCGGCAATGACAACCCGTCAGGCACGCGATGAGACAATATGGCAGAAGCGGAATGAAAATCAAATAAAAAAGTCCCCGGGGACAAAACTAATCATCCCTCGGAGACTCTGAATCTCAAATATAAAAACCTAAATTTTAATCGTTAAAACAAAAGACGTTTTTCCAAGAAAACCCCTGTCATTATCGGGTTCGACCCGATAATCCCTATAAAAAGAGATTGCCGGGTCAAGCCCGGCAATGACATATCATCAGGCACGGCAATGACACACCATCAGGCGGTAAGATTGAAAATCGCACCAGGCTCCGGCATGAGTCCCGCGATTCCGTATGTTCCGGGAAGAGACGCAGCCGCAACGACGCTCTTTATCTGCTTCTGATAAGAGGCAATCATGGAATCCATCTGCCGGTCGGTCAGGGGTGTCTCCTGGGTTTCCAAATCCTCGCTCTTTTTCAACGAAACAAGGTGATCAATCAGCGTGTTCAAAATCCTGATTCTGTCAACGGAAACTCCCCTCTCTCCCTTATCCGCAGGTGTGCCGCGAACATGCTCGAACTGCGTGTAAACCGTGACGTTATCTTTTACGGGAACATAAATCCGTCCAAAACCCGACCTAAAGACAGTCTGGTACGAAGATGCATTCAAACTGATATCATTCGCATACATAGGCAACCTCCTTTACTTCTTTATCGGAATCCGGGAAGTGAAAGTTAAGCCAAAAGCAAAAAATTGTTTTAACAAGCGGATTTGATCACGACACTTTTTTGAGGTACATTTTGAATCTCTAATGGGAACCTCTAAAGACTTCAGTTTTTATAGATTGCCTAATACAAATCAGAATGAGTTCCCGTCCTAAAAAGAATCAATTCCAATTGCTTTTCCCTTACTTTATATATCAAGAGCAAATCTGAACGGACATGACATTCTCTGTACCCTTTGTAATTACCGGCCAACGCATGGTCTTTTTTCTCTTCGGGCAATACTTGCTGATTTTGAAGCATAGCTATAACCTTAAAAAGTTCTTCAATATCCACATGACGCTTCTGAGCAAGTTTATAATCTTTTTTGAATTGAGTTGTATAAACAAGCTCAAGCATCTAATGAAGCCCTCAAATCGGAAATACTGGAAAACGGTCCATGGAGTTCCTTTCCATTTTCCGCAAGCTCAATCGTCTGCCTGGTAAGACTATTAGGCAAATCACTCCTGATTTCAAACGGAATTCTATGCTCTCTGACAACAGCCTTTGCAAATAAAGTAAAAGCCGTAGAAACTGGCATTCCAAAATCTTCGCAAATCAGAGAAAACTCTTTTTTCAACTGACTGTCCATCCTGACACTAAAAGCAGACTGATTCATATTTACGCCTCTTTAACATAAATTATAAACCAAATTGATACCAAATTGCAAGTTCTTTATTGAACCACGAAAATGCGACGTCAAAAAACTTTGTAATCTCATACTCTTGAACTCGACAGGAAGTTCGAAAAAATAACTTCAAATGCATTTCTCGAAGTGCCATTATCAAGTAAAAGCCGGGAGACTATTAAAGCTTGAATCCTGTCGCGACAAAGAGAGCCACGTCACGTCCTGTGTCGTCGCTTATGTCCACGTTCACAATCATCGTGGAGCGTCCGTTCTTACGGCATGTGGCCCTTGCAATCAGCCTTGTCCCTTTCGGCGCGCTTAAGAAATTCACGCTCACCTGCTGCGCCACAGTGGGCTTGTGGATATGGTTGCTCAGAACGGCAAATGCAAAATCAGCAAGCGTAAAGATAACGCCGCCCATCACTCCCCCGTTCGCATTCCGGTGACTCTCAGTGATTAAAAGAGAGCAGAGACTGTGCTCCTCATCCAGCTCGTCAATATAAGCGCCGTTGCTCGTTGCGAATCTGTCGGCAGTAAAATACTCACGCGCCTCGTCCAAAGATTTGAATGTAGCCATAATCTTCCTCTTGCCTCCCCCGCCCCGTCACAAGGCGAACACACACTGATGCTCCTCTGATTTTTCGCAGGTCCTTTGATTTTGCATGGAATAGACGCAGCCGCAATAAGTCTGCCTGTAAAGTCCGTATTCCTTGCTCAGCTGAAGGCTCCTCAAAAATCCGTTGCGTTTCTTGAAGTCCGCCACTAAATATTTTACACCCTTGTCGCTCTTTAACGCAAGCCCGATCTCATTGATTTTTTTTGCGTCCTTGCACGGGCTGATTGAGATGGTCGTCGTAAAATAATCGAATCCGTTTTTCTCCGCGTAGTCCCAGGATTTTTTCATGCGGAACTCATAGCATCTGCGGCATCTTTCCCCGCGCTCACCCTCGCTCTGTAAATCAGTCTCCTCAAGAACTCTGGTAGCAGAAAAATAATCCTCCGCGTCGTAGATTTCCTCAACGAACCTGACCTGATTCTTTACCGCCTCAGGAAATTCAGTGACAAATTTTTTCATGGACTCAAGCCGCTTGTCGTACTCCATGCGCGGATGAATGTTCGGATTGTAAAAATAAACCGTGATGTCAAAATACTTCGAAAGATACTCAATCACATAAGTCGAGCAGGGACCGCAGCAGGCATGTAGAAGGAGCCTGGGCCTGGATTTTCCCGCGCTGATTTCCTCAAGGACCGAGTCCATCATCTTCTGATAGTTTACGGGCTTTGCATTCTGCTCCATTTTCACGGAAGGACCTCCACGTGAAGTTTTGTCCCACAGCCTGAAGTGTACTCACGGATGTTCGCGTCGCTTATGTCGGAGTCGCACGTCTTTCCTTTCTCATAAAAAAACGGCTGCATTGAAATCAGCGTGCCGCAGTCCCTTTTTACAAGCTCCAGTCTTCTCGGGATGCCCATGATTCCGTTCCATTTTTTTGGAGTGCCTGTGTCCTCTATCCTGAGCCAGGGAATTAAAATCAGATTGTCAGTGCCTGAAAAAACTTGTGCCGCATAAGGAATGGAATCCGCGAATGCCTCGTGTTTTTTTCCGCTCCATGAAAATGTGAATCCGTCGAAAGTCCCGGGGTAATAATATCCGTGGGCAGTCCACACGAACCAAGTGCCGCCGAGCTCAAAAAGATTGGGACACTCGAATCCGCCGGGCAACGTGAAGCGCTGGGTCAGCTCAAAATGTCCGTCGGCTTTTTCAGAGCGGAGGATTGCAAAATCATTTTCCTCAAGCCACAAAATCATTATGTATGCGGATGTCGCCTCATGGTAAAAAACTTTCGGGTCACGGTTTTCCCTGCAGATTGCGGGGACGCAAAAATTTTTATCCTTTACAAGGGTCTTTCCGCCGTCCGTGCTTCGCACAAGTTTTTGTGAGAATGATTTTCCAGCCTCGGTGTAGTAGCACAAAATCTCATCGCCGTTTGAAATCGCGCTTCCAGAAAAAATCATGCCGTCATCATCGGGGGGAAGGACAAGACCGTGGTTCGTCCAGTGGATTAAATCCTTGGAAAATGCGTGTCCCCATCCGATGTCGCCCCAGTCCAGCCGCCCGGGATTGTATTGAAAATAAAGGTGGTAGATTCCGTCCTTAAAAACAAGTCCGTTCGGATCGTTCATCCATCCGAGTCCCGTGGTAAAATGATATTTGTAATCTTCCGGTCTCATAATTCGCCCCGATTATCTGGACTAGTGATTTTCCTCTCTCATGGTGAAAAGCCTCACCAAGGGTCCGCAGTCCCTGTACTCCATGACCATCTGGCAATATTTTTCCACGCCGAGTTCCCTGAGCACGGGTGAGTCCGTTTTGATTGTACGGGCCCAGTTCACGCCGTCACAACTGAAATTGCTGACCGAAAGCATACGTCTCTGTCCGCTTGAGTCAGGTCCCTTTATGACGTAGTTCGAGCAAAGACTCAAAGGATTCCTTCCCTTCCATTGCTGCACGTCCTGAGCGCCCGCCTGAATCTTTCCGCTGAAAAACGGTCCTTTCGCCTCACCCTTGAAAAGAGTCGTCTCAAGCCGGATTCCGTTCTCCTTGGTCTCAGTCCTGCTTTTGATTTTCACGTCAATCTCAAGAATCTCGCACATCCCGTTCAGAAACTGCTCCACGATGTTCATCGCATGGTAGTCGCCAATCTTGTTGAAAACATGGCCCGCACCGTTAAGGACAAAAAGCTGCTTTTTCAAAACTGATTTTTCATCACCATTTTTTCGATACGCGGCAATCGCTTTTTCGGAATACTCAAGTCTCACGAGATTGTCCGAATCACCGTGGATTATGCACACAGGTCCCCGGTAGGATGAAATCTCTTCCATTATGTCCATGTTGATTACGGCCTCGACATAGCACTTTCCAAGCTTCATGGGTCCGCACTGAATCACGTCGGGAAGATTTTCCGGATCGAATTTCGCCATGACCATCTGCCCGCGTTTTGCATCATCGTTCAGACACAGAGCCGGATAAAATAGAATCAATTTTTTTACCTGCTCCTGAAGCCTTGAAGCAAGCAACGCAGAGACGAATCCTCCCTGACTTAATCCCATCAAAATCAACTCGGAGGACTCCACAAAATCAAGGGACTGAACGTAGCGCACGACCGAATGTAAATCATCCGTTTCGGTAAGGACTGTCATGCAGGTGGGCTTTCCCTCGCTCTTTCCCGCGACGCACCAGCCGCAAAAACCACAGAAGAAAA
>ODAI012763176.1_pt1 | contig 11407 bp, 10 predicted proteins | sample 1539321 | NCBI WGS metagenome assembly ODAI01 (sample SAMN02144231, study PRJEB22623) | gut metagenome | biome: sheep rumen | host: Ovis aries | place: New Zealand
GCAGCCTTCTGCCTCCGGGATCCGATACCACTCCCGCCGGGAGCGTATTTTTTTGTTTGCAGGGGAGACGCTTTGCTAACAGGAGGGCTGCTCTTCCTGCGGGAGCGCCGTTTGCAGGGTAGCCTTCTGCCGCCGGAATCCGATACCACTCCCGCCGGGAGCGTATTTTTTTGTTTGCTTGCTGCCCCCCTTCTCAAGCTTGCTTCTATTTTCATTCAGGCAAAAATAGTGTATCATCTGATGAACGGGAGGAACTGTATATGTGTGGAATCGTCGGATATATCGGGCTGAAAAACGTGACGCCCATCCTGATAGAGGGGCTTAAGAAGCTTGAGTACCGCGGTTACGACAGCGCCGGCATTGCCGTGTACGACGGGCAGGATATCGTCGTCCGCAAGGTAAAGGGCGCCATCAAGTACCTGGAGGCCAAGCTCACCAAGGAATTTGTGGAAGGCCATCTCGGCATCGGGCATACGCGCTGGGCGACGCACGGGGAACCGAGCGACACAAACAGCCATCCCCATACGAATATGGACGGGAGCATCTCAATCGTCCACAACGGCATCATAGAGAATTATGCCGACATCAAGGCAAAGCTTCAGGCAAAGGGCGTCGTGTTCAAGTCCCAGACGGACACCGAAGTCATCGTTCATCTGCTTGACCAGAACTACAAGGCAGAGAAAGACATTTTCCGCGCCGTGCTCGCCACGCTGCATGTGCTTGAAGGCTCCTATGCGCTCGGTGTCATCTGCAAGGATTACCCCGACAGGATTATCGCCGCCCGCAAAGAGAGCCCGCTGGTCGTGGGGCTTGGCGACGGCGAGAATTTCATCGCATCCGACGTTCCGGCGCTCCTTGCGCATACACGGGAAGTCTGCTACCTTGGCGAGAAGGAAATCGCCGTCCTGTACGCAGACCACGTGGATTTGTTCAATTTTGAGGGCGAGCGCATCATCAAGGAGCCGAGCCACGTGGACTGGGACATCGACGCGGCGGAAAAAGGCGGCTGGCCCCACTTTATGATAAAGGAGATTCACGAGCAGCCGAAGGGCATCACCGATACCATGCGGCCGCGCATCGTAAAAGACAAGAACGGTGCGCCCGCAGGCGTGCATTTTGAGGAATGCAGCATGGACGATGCGTGGCGCAAGGCGAGTCGCGTCGTCATCACCGCGTGTGGTACCGCATACCATGCAGGGGTCGTCGCAAAGTACGCCTTTGAGCGCATTGCCCGCATGAAGGTGGATGTGGACGTCGCCTCCGAATTCCGCTACCGGAACCCCATCCTTGAGAAGGACGACATCTTTATCGTCATCAGCCAGTCGGGGGAGACCGCCGACACGCTGAGCGCGCTGCGGCTCGCCAAGCAGAACGGCCTGAAGGTTGTCGCCATCACAAACTGTGTCGGCTCCACCGTAAGCCGCGAGGCCGACGATGTCATCTACACGCTGGCAGGGCCTGAGATTGCGGTCGCGTCCACCAAGGCGTACACGACGCAGCTGCTCTGCCTCTTTCTGCTGGCAATCAGCGCCGGAACCCTGCGGGGAACGCTGGATGCCGCCGCTGCCAGCCGCCTGCTGTGCGAGCTGGAGGAGATTCCCGGCAAAATCCAGCAGATTCTGGACGGCAAGGACATCATCCAGAAATTTGCGAGCCGCCAGTTCAACAAGGACAAAATCTTTTACATCGGGCGGCAGGCTGACAGCGCGACCTCGCTGGAAAGCGCGCTCAAGCTCAAGGAAGTCAGCTACATGCATTCCGAGGCCTTTGCCGCCGGTGAGCTCAAGCATGGCCCCATCGCGCTGATAGACCGCCAGACGCTGGTGGTCGCCATCGCCAGCGAGCCTGCGCTCTACGACAAAATCGGCTCCAACATGGTGGAAGTCAAAAGCCGGGGCGCAACGGTGCTCGTCATCACCCCGGACAGCCAGGGCGTCTTTGAGGGCAAGGCCGACGAGGTCTTCAGGATTCCGCCGTGCTCCCCGGAGATTGCGTCACTGCTCACCATCATTCCGGCTCAGCTCTTTGCCTATTATTGCGCAGTCCACCGGGGCATCGACCCCGACAAGCCGCGCAACCTTGCAAAATCGGTGACGGTGGAGTGAGCGCCATGGAATACACGCAGAAAGAAGTCCTTCAGTATGTCTCCGAGAACGACGTAAAGTTCATCAAGCTTTTCTTTACCGATATCTTTGGCAGCACCAAGAGCATTTCCGTGCAGCCGTCCGTCCTACGCAAAGCCTTTGAGGACGGCATCTCCTTTGATGCGAGCGCCGTAAAAGGTTTTCTGAACACGGAGCGGAGCGATTTGTTCCTCTTTCCTGACGCGGCGACGCTTTCCGTGCTGCCGTGGCGCCCCCAGCAGGGAAGAGTCGCCCGGCTGTACTGCAACATCCGCTACCCGGACGGCACAGCCTTTGAGGGGGATGTGCGGCGCATCCTGCAGCAGGTCGACGCCCGGACAAAGCAGCAGGGCTTTGACGTGCAGGTCGGCACGGAGTGCGAATTCTATCTTTTCAAGCTGGACGAAAAAGGATTCCCCACGCTGGAGCCGCAGGACAGGGCGGGCTACTGCGACCTTGCGCCGCTGGACAAGGGCGAGAACGTGCGCCGCGACATCGTGCTGACGCTGGAGCGCATGGGCATAGAGCCGCAGACGAGCCACCATGAGACCGGGCCGGGGCAGAACGAGATAGATTTCAAGTACAGCAGCCTGATGCAGGCGGCCGACAACTTTGCAACCTTTAAGACCGCCGTAAAGACGGTGGCGGCGCAGGACGGCCTCTTTGCGTCCTTTTTGCCCAAGCCGCTCCCGGAAGAGGCGGGGAGCGGGCTGCATGTGAATCTTTCCCTTCACAAGGACGGGGAGAACCTTTTTGGCCGCGATACCCCGGAGGCGCAGTCTTTTATAGCGGGCATACTGTACCGCATCAGGGAAATCACCGCGTTCCTGAATCCGCTGCCGCAGTCGTACCGGCGGCTCGGCGTCTTTGAGGCTCCGGCGTACGTCAGCTGGTCGTCCCAGAACCGCAGCCAGCTTATCCGCGTCCCCGCCGCAAAGGGAGAATCCGTCCGCATAGAGCTGCGCTCCCCCGACCCCAGCTGCAACCAGTACCTTGCGCTCGCGCTGATTGTCGCCGCCGGTATGGAGGGCATCGGGCAGCGGCGGCCGCTCCCCCCGGCGCATGACCTTAATCTTTTTGACGCGCCGGAAGACGTGCTGCGCGGCATCGAGCGGCTTCCTTCCTCCTTGCAGGAGGCGCTTGCCCTTGCGGAAGAGAGCAGCTTTGTAAAGGGCATCATTCCCGAACAGACGCTCAAGTCCTTTATCCGCTTCAAAACTGCGTGCGAGGATCCCCGCTTCGGAGAGATTTGATTCAGATGGACAATGTGTTGATTGTCAGCAATACCAGCTCGACGATGGGCATCGTCTCCGACCTGCTGCGCTCCGAACCGTTCGGCAGGATTGTGACAAGCCAGAGCGGGGCGGAAGCCCGCCGCTCCATCACCGAGATGGATTTCGACCTCGTTATCATCGATGCACCGCTCCCGGACGAGAGCGGGACGGATTTGTCCATCACGGCGTCAGAAAAAACGACCGCCGGAATCATCCTCATCGTGGACGCACCGGACGTGCTGGAGGTAAGCGCCTGCGTGGAGGATTACGGCGTATTCGCGCTGCCAAAGCCGATTTCCTCCGACTTCTTCTATCAGGGAGTCAAGCTGCTGACGGCAGCCCGCAGGCGCGTGATGAAGCTGGAGGACGAGAACCAGCGGCTCCAGAAAAAAATCGAAGAAATCCGCATCGTTGACCGGGCAAAGCTCATACTCATCCAGGTGCTCAAGATGACGGAGCCACAGGCCCAGCACTATATCGAAAAGCAGAGCATGGATTTGCGGCAGACGCGCCTGCTCACCGCGGAAAACATCCTGCGCACCTACGAATCGTAGCTCAGCGGCGGTTCCGCCTTCCGCTCAGCACGATGAGCCGCACAAGGTTCCCGATGGCGGTGAGCGCGGAAGCGACATAGGTCATCGCCGCCGCCCACAGCACCTTGCGCACGCCGGAAAGCTCCTCCGCATCCAGCGTGCCGGTCTCGCCCAATATCTTCAGCGCCCGCCGCGACGCGTCAAATTCCACCGGAAGCGTGATGATGTAAAAAAGCACCGCGCCGGCAAAGAGGACGAGCCCTATGTCGGTTACCAGCTGCGCGAGGGCGAGCATGCCGCCTGACTGGGCGGACGCGCCGAATATAATGCCGAGCACCGCCATGGTCGGTCCAAAGCGGGAGCCGATATTCGCGACGGGAACGAGCGTGCTGCGCAGCGCGAGGGGACTGTAGCCCACATGGTGCTGAATGGCGTGCCCCGTCTCGTGCGCGGCGACCCCTATCGCGGCAATGGACGTGCTTGCGTATGTGCTGTCGCTCAGGCTCAGGATTTTTGTGCCGGGATTGTAGTTGTCCGTCAGGGAGCCGCCGGTGCGTGCGATTCCCACGTCAGCAATGCCGTTGGCACGCAGCAGCAGCTCGGCAGCCTGCGCCCCCGTTATGCCTTTCCTGCTTATCACCTGATTGTAGCGGGAAAAGCGCTGCTTTACCATGTATGACGCAATCATGCTGAGAATGACCGCCGGAAGAACGAATACCAGGTATGTGTAGTCCATGCATATAAGGTACTCATATTTTCTTTTTTTTTCAAGGAAACACGGAAAACAAAAAATGCGCAGAGGTACGAAAGCGGCCGCTGCCGGGGCTCATTTTTACGGATGAGCCAGCCTCAAAAGCAGGCGCTTTTGAGGCTGACCCGGATAGTGCCCGCTAGAACTTGCCGCCACCCAGCGTAAATGAAAGTTTGAGGGAGACGGTCGGATCCGTGTCGAAGTCCGGGAAGGTAAAGCTCGGCCCCAGCCCCAGCTTGAGATCCTTGATGGGAGACCAGTAGAGCATCGCCGTGGAATTAAGCGACGTTCCCGACAAGGCCTGCAAATCCGAATCGCTGAGCCCCATCGCCTTGAACGCGGTGGTCTCGTCGGAAGAAAGCTCCTCCCGCCCGAAATTCATCATGCCGAAGAGGCTGGCGGAAAAATCCGGCATCCCCGGAATTTTGCCGAAGTTCACCATGGTGGCGATGTTGTGGCCGCTCAGCAGCCATTTGTACGGGATATCGATGTCGTTGCCGTTGAAATAGTACTGCGCCGCAAACGTGATGTTCGGCTCCTTCCAGTAATAGCTCAGCCCGGCCGTCGCCTGGAAAATGCTTGTTTTGTCGCCCCAGTCTTCGGGATTGTCTTTCCATTCTGAGGCGGCGCCGTGGCTGTAGACAAATTCGCCAAAGAGGCTCGCCTTGCCCAGGCTGCCCGTCGCCGTCATCATGAACTTAGGCGCATTCTGGTATTTGTAAAAACCGCCAAAGCCGAATTCCCAGCCGCCGAACACGACGTCAGCTTTGCCGGCAAGAGCCGTGTCGCGGGCATAGCTGCTGGCAGTCTGGTTCGTAAAGTCCGTGGAAGGAATGACATAGAGCCAGAGGCAGTTCTGGGTATGCGGGATGATAATCTGCGTGCGCAGGTTCAGGCTGCCGTCAACCTGTGCGTCGGGGTGCTCAGGGTCGATTGACGAGGTGTTTATCATATCTGAAACAGGACTGAAGAAGTAGCCCGCGCCCCACGTGACCGTATGCACGCCAAAGCGGAAGAAGGCCGTGTCCTTGACGGAGAAATCTGTGAACAGCTCCTTCAGCTTGAGCCAGTCCGTGACGGAAGTGTTTGCGCCGCTCACAACCGGAAAGGATTGCCCTGCAAGGGATGACAATCCGGGGAGGGGCGGCAAAGACGACAAGTCCAGCTGCATGTCGGTATACTGGAGCTGTGTCGCCGCGGTGCTGACAAAGGGATAGGCAAGCCCGAATTTCGTGTAGAAGCGGAGCGTTTCCGTCGGGCGGGCATCAACGGAAAGCATGGCGCTCAGCTTGGGGGTGAGTATCGTGTCGGAAAGATTGTCGCGGAAGCTCTTGTTCTCCGGGGAAAAGAGCACCGTGCTCGTAGACAGGGAGGAATCAAGGCTTCCCCCTATCTTGATGGAGCCGCTGTCAAAAAGCACGCCTTTGCTCAGGTCGCTCTTTGCGCGGACATCCTCCACAACATCAATCCCGTCGTCGGCAAACAAATCGTCGTCGCCACCGCCAAAGAGCGCGTCGTCATCGCCACCAAAGAGCGCATCGTCGCTCCCGAAGAAATCGTCATCCCCCCCGAAAAGCTCGTCGTCGGATTGCGCGGATGCGGCCACAGCCAGCGCAAGGACACAGAGCAGCGTGACAAGCCTGCGCATCAGTTCAGTCCTTCGAGATATGCCTTGGTAAAGATTTTGTCCGGCAGCGAGTCGAATGTAAGGTCGGAGACCACCTGCTGCGTCTGCTCGCCCTTGTTCAGCTCGTCGCGGATAAGCACCTGCGTGGAGACATAGCCCGCGGGAACCTTTGAGTATTTGGGGATAAGGATTGTGCGCATCAGGCGGTCGGAACCGGAGAAATCCTCTTCCTTGAGGGCAAGCGGGATGTCCGTGCGGATATAGAATTTTGTCTTGGTATAGGACGGTTCGCTCGTCTTTGCCTTGAGCGTGATGATATGCACGGGGTACTTGCCCAGCTTGCCTTCCTCGTAGGCCTCAACCTCGTAGTTGTCGCGCCAGCGGGTATCGCTCTGCTCCACGTCGTCAATCTTTATGTCGGAGTCGCCCAGCGCCTCCTTTATGGACGTGTGGGAGAACTTGCGGCTGATGGGGTCGTATGACCAGATGTTGTCGCCGTTCCGGAGATAGCCGTTGCCTTTGTCCGCCTCCGGGAAAAGCTGGACAATCGTCATGAGCTTTTCGTCCGTGCGCTCAAAAATCTTGTACTGCAGGTTCTCTTTGGGCTTGCCGGGTTTTTCTATGACAAGCGAGATAGTTGCGGAGTAGTCACCGTGGTATGCGAGCACGTCGTCGGTGGACTCCATGATTTTATAGCATTTCTCGGCCACATCGGACGCAACCTGCGCGCAGAGCGCACCCGCAAAAAGCAGGCATCCCACAATGAGGGCAAATGACTTTTTCATAAAACCTCCTGAAATCGATAGACACAAGGGAGCTCCAGACGCCGGACGCGTTTTGAAACTCCTTCAGAAATTTGCCGCAAAAACCGCAACTCACGTAATTGCCGGCAAAGCTCTCTTCTATAAAATCAAAGTACGGCGCATCAGTTACAGCCTTGCGCAAAAAAATCAGCCATGGCAGCAAAGCTGTGCGGAACGTGCCGCCGAGCCCTTATTTTACCATCCGCAAGGCTTCCGCCGGGCTCATCCGCGCGGCCTTTGTCGCGCTCCCTCGCACCGCGAGCGTCGTCAGCACAATCAGCAGCACATACTGGAATAAGACCGAGAGCAGCGATACCCTGAACGAGAAGTGCCCCTTGTCCAAAAAGAACGAGAGCGAGTCATTGTCTATGTAGATGCAGTGGACGACCGCCATGACGACAATCGCCAGCAGCAGCCCCGCAAGCGCGCCGATTATGCAGAGCACGATGGCTTCGTTCGTAAAGACCCGCCGCGTGTCCTTTCCCGTCATGCCCAGCGAGCGCATCGTGCCGATTTCGCGGATACGCTCATAAAGCACCATGCGGTAGGTATTGGAGACACCGACCATGACAATCAGCAGGATAACGAGCAGTATGGTCATGGTGATGGCGTGCACGATGTTGAGCACGGTCTTAATCTGCGGGAGCTCGTCGTACAGGGTCTCCACGCCGTATTTTACCCCCTTCCACTCGTTCTCCGGATTCTTGGGGTCAACCTGCTTCTCTATGCCGCGGCCGATGTTCTTGGGGTTCGTGCGCATTGCCTCCGCACGGCTGGTCACGTTGATTTCAGGGTTCGTCTCGTGGTCGGCGCGGATACGCTCCTCAATTTTGTCGGCGGCCCTGGTCTGCTGCTGCTTGTTGCGCAGATAGACGGAGAACATCGTATATCCGCCTTCCGGCATCTCGATAATCCTGTTCACGTCCTCGATGTCGGCGTATGCCTGCATGGAGTTTATAAAGCTGTTCGACTTGAGTATGCCGCTTACGGTCATGTCCGCAAACGTATTCTGCCCGTACACCGTCGTCGTGGAGTAGATGACGATGTCGCCCACCTGAAGGTTCATGGCCTCTGCGGTCTTGTCGCTTATGATAAGGGCGTTCTCGGTTCCGATGCCGGCGCCTCCGCTCGTAAACTGGAAGGACTCAAGCAGGTGCTTTTCCTCCATATCGCGCCCGTAGAGCTGGATGATGGATTTTTTTCCGTTAAAGATAATCTGCCCGCTGGACGCGGTAAAGCAGGAATAATAATCGTAGTCAATCCCGCAGTCATCAACGACGCTCCTGATGTAATCCCGGTCGCGCACGATGTTGACAAGGCGCGCCTTGCCGCCGGGCGTCTCCGGGTTCACCCATTCAAGCCCCTGCGCGATGACGTTTCCGCCCACCAGCTGCGTAATCTGGTTCTCAAGGTTGCCTACCATGCCGTTGGTGAGCCCGTCTATCAGGGTGACGACAAAAAATCCGAATGCTATCGCGACGGCAAGGATTGCGTTGCGCCGCTTGTTCCTTGTGAGGTTCTTCATCGCCAAGGAAAATATCCGCTTGTACCTCAGGACAAGGTGCCGCAGCCTGAGCTTCAGCGACTGTACCAATGATAAAAATATTGATTTCATGTTCCTTACTCCCTGCCTGCTGACCTACTCTTTGCTCAGCGCCTTCAGCGGCGTAATCCTGAGCGCCGATTTTACCGGGTACATATTGCTCACAACGCTGCCAAGGATGGCGACGATGAGCGTCGTACATACTATCCCGCATGTGGGGCTGAAGTGCAGGAGCCCTCCGCCCAGAATCATTTTTGCGATGGAATTGGTGACGGCGATATTGAGCGAATTGAACACCGCCATGCAGATAAAGGCAAGGACTATACCCGCCAAGGACGAGCAGGAGGTGAGAATCACCGCCTCCGAGTAGAAGAGCCGCCTTACGAATTTCTTTTCCGCGCCGATAGCGCGCATCGTGCCGATTTCGCTCGTGCGCTCAATCACGGAGACGACCATGGTGTTCATGATGATGATGAAGACCACAATCGCAAGGATAATAATCAGCAGGTTGAATATGAAGCCGATGCCTTCCACCGACTTTGAGTACGACTCCGCGGCTTTTTTCCAGTCCAGCGCAAGGGCGTTCACCCCTTCGTCCCGGAAGCGCTTGTTCAGCTGCGCCACGATTTTTTTGTCCGCGTGGGGGTCTTCCAGCTTGGCGAGGACAAACTGCCACGAGCCGTCGTCCGTCTTGTTGAGCTCGTCGCGGAGCGTGGTGTCGCCCAGAATGCTGTCAAAATCATCCGTGCTGCCAAGGATAGACTCGTCGTCATCGATGCTGCCAAAGAAATCGTCGTCGCCGAACAAGTCGTCCTCAGACATCTCCGAGATGGAGAGATCCACGCTGTCAGGCAGCTCCTGGCTGAACGACGACGCGTAGGTGAGCTCCGCAAAGGAGCGCGCAAGCTGCGGCTCGCAGTAGATGCTCTGGAACATGGCGGTATACTCGTTTGCGGGCTTAAAGATGCCGCAGATTTTTCCTTCGCGGATAACGCCGTTCATGCTCGCCAGCAGCACCATGTCGCCGAGATGCAGATCGCCCTTATAGGTTTTCTTAAAGCCTTCAAGCACGCGGGTATCCACGATAATCTCGTTGCTGCCCTCGGCCGGATATGTTCCTTCTATTATATTGAGGTCAGGGAAAAGCTCGCGGAACGTTCCCTGCTCGCCCGCAAAGAGCATGGAGATGGGCAAGTCCATGAGGCCGACCTCACCTTCGCTGAGGGCGGAAAAATCCACCTCGACACCCTTGGTCAGGATGACCTGCGCGGAAATCAGCTTGGACTTCAGCTTGATTCCGTCCGTCTCGGCAAGAATCTGCTCTATGCGCTCCAAGTCGGCAAGCGCCGGAATCTGCGGCACGCTCCCTGAGATGTTCATGCTGTTTACGCCAAAGACATCTATAGAGCTGCCTTTTTCCGGGATGACGGAAATCGCGAGATCTCCGGTAACGTTCGCGCGGAAATCCTTCTCCAGCCCCCGGTTTACCGACTCAAGGAAGGAATTCCCCATAATCACAATCGCCACGCCAAAAAGGATGAACAGCGCGATGATGAGCGTCTTTGCCTTATGCTCCTTCAGGTTCCGCAATGCGAGTTTTATTATTTCTTTCATCGGACATCTCCCGTTGTTTTTGCAGGAAGCGGTGTGCGCAGAGCGGCGCTTCCCTAAATCTTGTACACGTCGGAGCCGGCCTTCTTCTCGTCATTCGTCACCTGCCCGTCAAGGATATGCACCACGTGGTCGCACATGTCCACGATGCGGGAGTCATGGGTAGAGAAAATGAATGTCGTCTGCAGGTCGGCATCTTTGTTCAGGCTCTTCATAAGGCTCAGGATGGCCTCCGAATTCTTGGAGTCCAGGTTCGCGGTCGGCTCGTCCGCCAGGATGACGGGCGCCTTTGTGACCAGCGCGCGGGCTATGGCGACACGCTGGCGCTGTCCGCCGGAAAGCTCGTTGGCCTTGTGGTTCCGCCACTCGGTGAGCCCCACTTTCTCCATGAGGAACTGAATCCATTCCTCCTTCTGCTTTTTGCTGAAGTCATCGACGGGGCTCTTGGAGTCCTTGTCCTTGGACTCAAGGAGCAGGGGGAATTCGATGTTCTCGTAGACGTTCAGCACGGGAATAAGGTTGAATGTCTGGAAGATGAAGCCCAGATGGGAGCGGCGCAGCGCGGTAATCCGCTTGTCCAGCTTGGCGGGAATGCTCCTGCGCTTCTTTTTCTTCTTGTCGCCCCCCGCGGATACCCAGCGCGAATCGTTTGTCTCCGCGGCCTCAAGGTTCACCCCCTGGTAGACATCCGTGTCCCCGATTCTGATGGAGCCCGCGGACGGGATGTCTATCAGGCCTATCATATTCAGGAGCGTCGATTTTCCTGAGCCAGAAGGCCCCGATATAGCGGCGAATTCACCTTTCTCGACGGAGAAGGATATATCTTTTACGGCGTTTACCTCTTCTTTGCCCAATACATACGTTTTTCTGATGTGGGAAAGCGTTATCACTGACATAGGGTACCTCCGATGGCTTGGCGTCGTCCGGAAAGCAGCAGGTGCCCGGACAGGTCTCGTTCCGGTCAGCCGGAAAACGGCGCTTCCGTACTGCCGTCCTGCAAGCATACAAGTCCATGACTGTAGCAAGATTATAATTGTTTGACTACAACTGTACAAGCCCCCGCCAGGGATTCAGCATGAAAACAAAAATGCGCTCCCAGCGGAAGGGGCATCTGGTTCCGGCGGAAAAACACCCGGACTGCC
>ODAI010038258.1_pt1 | contig 11405 bp, 10 predicted proteins | sample 1539321 | NCBI WGS metagenome assembly ODAI01 (sample SAMN02144231, study PRJEB22623) | gut metagenome | biome: sheep rumen | host: Ovis aries | place: New Zealand
ACACTGCGTGAGAAATATCCGGTTGATGTCAAGTGGGACGTGTTCAATAGCCTGAAGAAATAAACCGGTGACACTCTGCCTGACCATATTGCTCTCGTTGTGTAGTGTGCTTCGTTGGGACATGACCGACGATAAACGCTACAGTCTCAATGATGCGACGATTGAGTTGGTACGTTCGTTAGACGAACCGTTGGTGGTAACGGTCTATCTGAACGGAGACCTCAATGCCGGCTTCACGCGACTCTATAACGCCACGACTGAGATGGCACAAGACCTCTCGGTATATGGACAAGTGACCGTGAGCGAGGGAGACGGCAAGCAGTTAGAGCAGAAAGGACTATCGCCTACCGTTATTCACGAGCGAACCAAAGACGGGCGCACCGCTCAAACACTCGTTTGGCCTTATGCGGCTGTCACTTACCGGGGACGTACCGCTTATATCCCGCTGCTGCATAATACCCGGGGGCTGTCCGGCGAAGAAAACCTCAATCAAAGCATAGAGAATCTCGAGTACGCTTTTGCCGAGGCTATACACAGTCTCAAACAGACGGAACCGATGCGCATCGCTTTCCTGGAAGGACATAACGAACTGACAGAGCGCGAGGTCTATGACCTGAGCCGGAGCTTGGCACGCTATTTCCAAGTGGACAGAGGCGTATTAGGCAACGACCCGAATATACTGAAACCGTATAAAGTGGTGATTATTGCCGACCCGCAACAACCCTTCAACGAGAAGGAGAAGTTTATCTTAGACCAATACCTGATGTCCGGCGGGCGTATTTTATGGGCTCTTAATGGTGTACGTTTCAGCCGTGATGCTTTGACACAAGGCGGCATGACGCCCGTTATACCATTGGACCTCAACCTCTCGGATATGCTCTTCCGATATGGCATCCGCGTGAATCCAAGCTTGATACAGGATATCCAGTGTCTGCCTATCCCCGTGAATGTGTCGGACGACCCGCAACAACCGAATTATCAGCCGTTGCCGTGGTATTACGGTCCGCTGTTGCTCACCTCGCAACTCTCTCCCATTACGCGTAATGTGGGACAAGTAAGCAGCTCTTTCGCCTCACACGTTGACGCGGTAGGAGGTGAGGATGGCATACAAAAGACCATTCTGCTTGCTACCTCGACTGCAAGCCGCATGATTGGTACACCTGCCGAAGTCGATTTGGGAGACCTCAATCCCGACTTGGAGACATTCAAGTACAGTTATATTCCTGTGGCTGTCAGTATGGAAGGCACTTTCCCAAGCGTCTTTGCACACCGCCTGCCGCCGGATGGACTGGACTCTATTGATACACAAGTGACCAAAAGCGTTCCTACCAAACAAGTGGTCATCGCCTGTGGTAATATCTTGCGCAACGAATGGCAACAGGGCGAACCTCTACCGGTAGGTTACGACCGCTATTCGGGCATGCAGTTCGGCAATCGTGACTTCCTGACTAACGCCGTGCTGTATCTGGCGGACGATGAGGGGCTTATCTCTCTTAGGCAGAAAGAAATAGCGCTGCGGCTGATTAATACAGAGCGTGCGTACCAATATAAACCTGTTATCCGGATAGTAAGCATCATCGCTCCGATGATTATATTGGCTATTGTCGGATGTACCGTAATCCTGTATCGCAGAAGACGATATGGTAAACCCTATTAGAAACATGAAACATTTATTGCGATTATTAACTGTTTGCTGTGCGCTGTGTGCGTCGCACCTTGTAAGCGCCGAGTTACTTCCTTATCCGATTGATACCATCAACGGTCAGGCCGTGTATAAGTACCGTGTGCCGCGTAGTATCGGTATTTACAGGGTGAGCGTTAACTTCGGAGTGACGCAAGAGGATATCATTCGCTGGAATCCGCAACTGAAAGAGCGCGGTTTGCATTATGACGAACTTATCTATGTGCCTGTTGTCGGTATCGAAACCGCATCTGTGGCTGTAGCCCCGGATACCGTTCCGGCTACTGCGGCTGTTGATACAATTCCGCTTGTCGCAGATCTGGTACAGGTGGTAGATACCGTTATAGTCGTAGATACCGTTCCTGCTGCAGTGGTCGATACAAATGCCACGGACTCGTTCCCGAAAATGAAAATAGCGTTGCTCTTACCTCTTCAGGCGGAGAGCGTACAACGTGATGCTAATATGGACCGCTTTATGGATTTCTATGAAGGATGCCTTATCGCACTGTATGATTTGCAATATGCAGACCACTTCGATTTGCATGTCTTTGATATCGGTAAACAGGATACAGAGGTGAAGCGTCTGTTAGCGGACAGCGTGCTCCATCAGATGGATGCTGTAATTGGTCCGGCTTATCCGAGTCAAGTGGAACCGATAGCCCGTTTGGCGAAAGAAGACTCCGTCCTGGTGCTTATTCCGTTTACAGACCACGTTCCTGAGTTGCAGACTAACCCTTACCTGATGCAGTTTAATCCGACTCCGCAATTGGAAGCCAAAACGATGGCAGATTATATTGAGGCTAATAAAGAAAGAGTTAACTGTGTATTCGTTGACTCCCCGGAACAACCGGAAGGTATCCGCGCTTTGTTAGGCGAACTGTCGGCACGTGCTATTCCTTCTACCAAGGTGCCGATGCACCGGATATTAGCCGACTCTATAAGCCTCTGTCTCAAAGACAGCGTGGAGAATATACTATTCTTTAACACAGAAAAATACAGTAGCCTGCAGATTATACTGCCGCACGTGCTCACAGGCAAAGGAGATTATCGCGTAACGCTCTACAGCCGCTATTCGTGGCAGAAGGAGAAAATCATCCTGCCGCAGATATATACCTCCGTTTTTGCTACGGAAAGCGAAGTGGACCTGTCTCATTATGACGCTGTCTATGCACGCTTCTTTAAACACGAACATAATTCTGCTAATCCCCGCTTTGACCTGTTGGGCTATGACTTGATGCGGCAGTTGGTAGCACAACTGCAGGGCAAAGAATATTATGGCCTGCAATCGGATATCCGTTTTGAACGGGTAAGCGAAACAGGCGGACTTATCAATAACCATGTCCAAGTAATACGCAAATGAAATCGCTGCGATCGTGCATATTCATACTCCTGTTGCTGTCGGTGAGTCTGTTTGCCGACGCGCAGTTACGTCTCCGCCATCCGGAGATGTATGTAGGCGTGCATGGCGGAGTGATGGCTTCGACAGTTAACTTCTCGCCGACTGTACCGAATATGCGCTCCTTCACAGATGCATGGATATTTGGTGGCAACGGAGGATTCGTGTTCCGCTATAGCGAGCAGCGTTGCTGTGCTGTCCAAGTGGAACTGAACTATATGCAACGCGGTTGGAGAGAAAAAGCCGATGAGGCGTATAGCCGTACTTTGCATTATATCGAATTGCCGTTCCTTATGCATATCTATTTCGGCAGCCAAACATGGCGCGGATTTGTGAATGTGGGACCGCAAATCGGGTATTGCCTTTATGACGATTCGGGTAAAGGAACCAAGCAGACCGAAGAAGTCCATCAGTATATGCCTATTGATAACAAGTTCGACTGGGGGATTGCCGGAGGTGTAGGGGCTTATTGCCGAACGAAAAAGGCAGGATTATATCAGTTAGAGGTGCGTTTTAACTATAGTTTTGGTACAGTCTTCGCATCTAAATCAACCGACTACTTCCGTCAATCCAATCCTATGTGCGTTAGTATCAATCTGGCTTGGATGTGGGAAATAAAAAATGTTAAACCTAAGACAATAAAACAAAAATATGAGTAAAATCATCAGTATTGCCAATCAAAAAGGTGGAGTAGGTAAAACCACAACGGCTATCAACTTAGCTGCTGGTTTGGCTTATGCCGGTAAGAAAGTGCTTCTCGTTGATGCCGACCCGCAAGCCAATGCATCTTCAGGATTAGGGGTCGAGATACGGGACCTTACTAACACTATATATGAGTGTTTAGTGGACGAAATTACTCCGCAGACTGCTATTATTGAGACGAATGTGAAGAACTTGTACCTTATTCCCAGTCACATTGATTTGGTAGGTGCAGAGATAGAAATGCAACGGCTGGATAATAGGGAAACGCGCTTGAAGAACATCCTTAATCAAGTGCGTAGCGATTATGATTATATCCTCATTGACTGCTCGCCTTCGTTAGGATTGATAACTATCAATGCTCTGACTGCAAGCGACAGCGTGATTATTCCGGTGCAATGCGAGTTCTTTGCCTTAGAAGGTATTGCTAAACTGCTCAATACAATTAAAATCATTAAGTCGAACCTCAACCCGACACTGCAAATAGAAGGTTTCCTACTCACTATGTATGACAACCGCCTGCGTTTGAGCAATCAGGTCTATGAAGAGGTGAAGAGGCATTTTGGCGACCTCGTTTTCAATACCGTCATCTACCGTAATGTACGCCTGAGCGAAGCACCCAGTCACGGACTGAGCGTAATCGACTACGACCGCCATTCAAAAGGCGCTAAAAACTATATCAATCTTGCTAACGAACTGATACAACGATGAAGAAAGTAACCGGACTTGGGCGCGGACTCGACGCGCTGATTGATACAACTCATGTAGAACCACGTGGTGGAAGTAGTATTAACGAAGTGGAACTGGCTAAGATTATTGCTAATCCAAATCAGCCTCGCCGTAACTTTGACAAAGAGGCGCTGCAAGAGTTAGCCGACTCCATCAGAGAGCATGGGGTGATATCTCCAATCACCTTGCGTAAGAATGAGGACGGTACCTATATGATTATCGCCGGAGAACGCCGCTTCCGTGCTGCCAAACTGGCGGGACTCAATACCATTCCGGCATATATCCGTACGGCGAAGGATGAACAGGTGATGGAGTGGGCGCTAATTGAAAATATCCAGCGGGAGGACTTGGATGCCATTGAGATTGCGCTTGCATATCAACGCCTCATAGATGACTATAACCTCACGCAGGAGAAAATGTCGCAACGAGTAGGAAAAAAACGCGCTACCGTTGCCAATTATCTCCGTTTGCTCAAACTGCCGGCTGAGATACAGATCGGTATCAAAGAGAAGAAAATTGATATGGGACATGCGCGCGCTATACTTGCGTCCGAATCGACGGAGAAACAACTCTACCTCTATAAACGAATACTGAATGAAGGACTCAGCGTGCGCAAAGTGGAGGAACTGGCTGCTGAGAATAAAAGCGAGAAAACAAAAACAAATGATAAAAACGCTAAGACATATACCGCACAGGAACAGGAACTGTCGGCTATCTTCAGCCGTCCCGTTAAAATTAGCGGAAAGAAAATAATCATTTCCTTTGCCAACGATAAGGAATTAAACGACTTTATAACCGTACTTCGTTGAGAAAAACAGTTCTCATATTGCTCCTTATAATAACCTCGTTCGCTCGTGTTTTGGCTGACGATACTATCGTCCTGCCTACCTTGGACACAACGCAAGTCATTACTCGTGACACAACTCATAAAGCGAATGAGCCTCTCACTCTCATGTCTCATGAGCTCATGTGGACACCAGATCCATTGAAGTCCACTTGGTTGGCTGTTATCGTTCCTGGATTAGGACAAATCTATAACCGCAGCTATTGGAAACTGCCAATCGTCTATGGCGGACTGATGGGATGCGGCTTCGCCATCGCGTGGAACGGGGAGAAATATGAGTCCTACAAACAAGCCTATCGGGACTTATTGATGGATAGCGAGGATGGCGCTATCTCTACTAACCCGACACGCTCCTATAATGCATTATTGCCCGAAGGATATACCATTGACAGAATGGGCGGAGTAAGTAACTATACAAGTGTCTTGAGAGATAGACAAAATGCATACCGCCGCAACCGCGATATTTCAATCGTCGTGGGGGTGTTGGTCTATGCACTGTCCATTATCGATGCCTATGTAGATGCACAACTCTTTGACTTCGATATATCAGATGACTTGTCCATCAATATTGAACCGCAAATATATTATAGTACACAGCTTCCTGAACAACGGGCTGCTGAATTAAAATTAGCAATCTCTTTCTAACAAATGAAACTGAAAACTCTCCTTCTTCTAACCTCATGCCTAAGCGCAATAGCGCTGTCGGCACAACGTCTTGATTCGATTAATGCTACTATTGCTAACGACACCATTGAACCCGTTCGGCAAGATAGTGACCAGGTCCTGGTAGTCGATACTGCCATCTTTGATAATACGATATCGACTATTGATACCGTTACTTGTTCACGTGATACGGTGGTGGCTGATTTGCCTGACTCTATCTATAAAGCCCGTTTGCAAGCACTCCCCTTTGTCATCGAGATGCCCTATAATTCTGTCGTACGGGCATTTATCCTGCGGTACGTAAAACGCAATCCGAAGCAACTCGCACGTATTCAACGTAAGGCGGCTTATTACTTCCCCATCTTCTACGATGCACTTGGCAGAAGCGGACTGCCATATGAATTGTGCTACTTGCCTGTCATTGAGTCCGCGCTCAATCCGCAGGCACACTCCCACGCCGGAGCTGCCGGACTATGGCAGTTTATGCCTTCTACTGGAAGACTCTACGGATTGGAAATAAACTCCCTCGTAGATGAACGCATGGACCCGATTAAATCAACAGAGGCGGCTTGTCTCTTCCTTAAATCGTTGTATAATATGTTTGGTGACTGGACCCTCGCCTTGGCTGCATATAACTGCGGACCCGGTAACGTAAATAAAGCTATTCATCGCGCTGATGGCAAGAAGGACTTCTGGTCCATCTATCCCTATCTTCCCGCTGAGACACGCGGATATGTCCCTATCTTTATCGCTGCGGCTTATTCCATTAACTACGCCGACCTGCACGGTATTTGTCCAGAAGCAATTGAGATGACTGAACATACCGACACCATCCAGACGGACGTGCGGCAACACCTTCTGCAGATTAGTGAGATCCTGGGAATTGAATTGGATGAACTACGCCGTCTCAATCCGCAATATGCCAAGGACATCATTCCCGGAGGAAAAACATACTCCCTCTGCCTCCCTTCTGATAGGGTGACGGATTATATTGACCAACAGGAAGTGATTCTCGGATATCGTGCCGACGAACTGATTAATAACCGGAGAGCGGAGATTGACCTCGCCCAAAAAACTAATCTGAGCGGAGGTTATTCCGTTAATGGAGTAACTTATTATAAGATTAAAAACGGGGATACACTTGGGGGAATTGCCAAGAAATTCCATTGTACCGTCAGCCAGATTAAATCGTGGAACGGACTGAAATCCGATAATATCCGCGCCGGTAGTACACTAAAAATCAAAAAATAACTCACTCCCTCCCCGCTAATCGTTAGTTATTCGTTAGATATACGTTCGATATACGTTAGATATTTGCCTGAGACAAGGCTAAGATAAGACTGAGACAATAACATGGATATGGAAAAAATATATTACTCTATTCAGGAAGTGAAGGAGATGACCAATCTACCTGTTTCTACTTTGCGTTATTGGGAAACACAGTTTAAACAACTCAGCCCACGTAAGGATGGACATGGAAATCGGTATTATACCATGCAGGATATTGAGTTGATCAAGCAAATAAAGTATATACGCGATGAACTTAAGATAACACGTATTGAGGCTATTCAAACCGAACTGAAGTCCGGTTCCAGAAAATCAGATATCCGACAACGGGCAACTGATATCTTGGAGCGTGTAAGAAATGAACTCGTCGAAATTAAAAATCTTATATGAAACATATTAATTGGAAAGTACTCATACCTTATTGTGTCGCAATTGTAGCCTTCGTGGCTTTTGCGATGTTGTATTGTATGCCTGTTTTGCAAGGAAAAGTATTGCACGCGGGCGATGTCATCAACTGGCAAGGCGCTGCTCATGAGGCGCAAGAGTTCCAAAAAACGAACGGATACAGCCCATGGTGGACAAACTCTATGTTCGGCGGCATGCCGACATACCAAATAACAGGTAAGCTTGCATCAAACAATGTCCGAATGACGCTCGAGAATATCTCACACCTTGGCTTTAAGGGAGATGCGCAAGTAATAGGTATTCTCATTGGCTATTTATTGGGATTCTTCCTCATGTTGTTATGTTTCGGCATTAATCCATGGCTATCTATTATAGGTGCTTTTGCGCTAACTTTATCTACCTATTTCTTGCTGATTATTCCGGCTGGACATATTACAAAGGCATTGGCGATTGGGGCCTTGGCTCCATTTATTGGAGGTGTATATGCTATCTTCCGCAAGAATTATTATCTTGGCGTTCCGCTTGCACTTATATTCGGTTTTATCAGTCTTACTGTGCATCCGCAGATGACGTATTATATGGCAATGCTTTTAGGTGTGATGATCTTGGCGGAGTGCTATATCTACATCCGCGAAAAAGATTTCAAGTGGCTTGGTATCAATGTGGCCATCCTTATTGTCTGCGCGCTGCTTATTTACGGAACCAAACTCTCATGGTTCAAGATGAACAATGAATACCTGGCAGAAACGATGCGAGGTGGGCATTCGGAGCTGACACAAGAAGACCGGGAAGAAAAAATGCAAACAGGTTTGGATATTGACTATGCAACAGCATGGTCGTATGGCAAATTGGAGACGCTCAATCTAATGATACCGAACCTTATGGGCGGAGCAAGTGGATACAACGTCGGAGAAAACTCTGTCTTATACAAAGAACTGGTGCAAGCACGTGTGCCTAAAGCAAGTGCAAAGCAGTTCTGTCAATCGGCTCCGACTTATTGGGGAGAGAAAGCTTTCACTTCGGGACCGGTGTATATAGGTGCTATCATCTGCTTCCTTTTTGTCCTCGCACTTATTATAGTACCGGGACCTTATAAATGGGGCCTTCTAATCGCCACAATCTTCTCTATTCTGCTGGCTTGGGGACGTAACTTTATGCCGCTGACACAGTTCTTCTACGATTATTTCCCGATGTACAATAAGTTCCGCGCAGTAGAATCAATCCTTGTAGTAGCAGAGATAACAATACCCTTACTTGGTTTCCTTGGCTTACAACGTCTGCTTAGCGCCGAAGACAAAAAACAATTCCGCACACCTATATATATATCTGCGGGAATTACGGCCGGACTATGTCTTATTTTGGCACTCTTTGGTGGCTCAATGTTTGACTTTACTTCTTCCTACGATGCTTCATGGAAAGGACAAGTGGGCAATGATATCTACAGCATGATTATCGACCAACGTGTTGCCATGCTCAAATCAGACGCTTGGCGTTCGTTTATCTTTATAGCATTTGCAGCCGGTTTACTTTATGTCTATACATTGACCGATAAGATGAAGGCTTCTTATGTCTATGCTCTTCTTGCCCTATTAGTGTTGGTAGATATGGTACCTGTCAATCGCCGCTTCTTTGGAGACAAGGATTTCGAGACCAAGAAGAACACCGACCGCTATTTCGCTATGCAACCTTGGGAGGAACAGATTTTGCGTGATAAAGAATTAGATTTCCGTGTTATCAATGTGGCTGCTAATACTTTCAATGATGCGCGCACATCGTACCGCCTCAAATCAATAGGCGGATACTCTGCTGCTAAACTGCGTCGTTACCAAGATTTGATAGATGCACATATCAGCCGTAATAATATGCAGGTGTTGAATATGCTCAATACCAAGTATTTCATTACGCGCAACAGCGTACAACTCAATCCACAAGCTTTTGGTAGTGTATGGTTAGTTGATAATGTTACTTTCGTTGACACTCCCGACGAAGAGAGCCAAGCACTTTGGACTTTAGACCTGAGACACCACGCTGTAGCGGACAAACGATTTGAGACTGCATTAACAGGTGCCGGTGATGCAACTCCTTCAGATGCGATACAGATGACATCTTATGCGCCGAACAGATTAGATTACACAACCGCTCTCGCAGAGCCACGTGTGGCTGTTTTCTCGGAGATTTACTATCCGCATGATTGGCATATCTACGTAGATGAAAAAGAAGTTCCTCTTGCTCGCGTTAACTATATGCTCCGTGCTGCTGTTATTCCGGCAGGAGAACACAATATCCGAATGGAGTTTAAACCAAGTGCACTTACGACAGACAAGTGGTCTATGGCTTGTGTGATATTGCTGCTGTTGATTAGTATGGGGTTAGTAGTTTATCCGTTCTGTAAAACTTGTATGCATGCAAGAAAGGCTTGACTGGATTGATGCGGTTAAGGGCACCTGCTTGATATTAGTAGTTATTGCACACCTCTGGCGTCCTTGTCCTCAATGGGTACACCTGTTGACAGGTGGGTATATGCAAGTGTTCTTCATAATGGCGGGCCTCACAAGTTCCGTAAGCGCAAAAACATTTCGTAATCAAGTCGCGCAAAAGAGCATACGACTTGTATTGCCCTATTGTTTTTACGGTATCATCCTCCTTCTCTTAGGTGCAATATTACCTAAACATATGGATTTGGGAAATGGTTTGTTAGGACTGTTATATGGTAGATACACTCTCTTTCCTCCGTCTATAGAACCGAATATATCTCTATTAAAGGCATGCGGATATTTATCACCGCTGTGGTTCTTACCGTGTATATATGTTTCTTACATCCTTTTGGCGTGGTATGACCGTGCACGATACCCTGAGATGATTGTGGCTATGGCGGTTATAGTGGGAATGATTTCCCCGTTATTTCCAATACTAATGCCCTGGAGTATCGAGATGTCCTGTGTAGGTTTCTTGTTGATGTTGTTAGGACGGGCATTACGTCCTATCTTACTTAATTCATCCGAACAAGGAAAACATGAACTATGGGGGCAGATTGTATTGGTGATAGGATGTATGGGAATCTATATCGCAGCTTGGCTTTTGGACGGACCGGTTAATATGTCCATAAGCCAAATGGGTAATACAAAGATATTCTTCCCTTTGCAAGTAGTATTTTTTTGCTTGTTAGGTGGTAGCGAAGCGATAGTTCTTTCCATTCTATTCAAAGCGATACAAACATCAATCATAACGCGTAGTGTAGCCTATATCGGCAGACAAGCGTTAAGGTTACTTTGTATTCATCTTTTTATTGGAGAGACAGTCTATTACCTGTTTGCGGGACGAGATGTCCCAATGGTCGTGACTTTTGCCTGTGCGTTAGCAGTCATCCTCATTATTAATTATGTACTGGATCGCTTGCCATGGAAAAAAGTCCTCGGGTGACATTTCTTCTAAAGAGAACTAATTTCCATCCTTTGTTAGGCGAACAAAGAAGTGTATAGCAAACTAATAAGATGATAGTGGCGCACCATTTACAGAGTTCAAAAAATAGACGCTTGATATATTTATTAGTACTGATTGCAAGTGTCCGCTGTCGCTCGCTTACACCTATTTGATATGTAAGACGGTCGAAGTAATCGCGTTCTAACTTCTTCTGTGGGATAATATGATGGAGAATCATATTATGCAGGTACATAAAACGCATACCTTGTGACTTCATCTTG
>ODAI012216758.1_pt1 | contig 11404 bp, 7 predicted proteins | sample 1539321 | NCBI WGS metagenome assembly ODAI01 (sample SAMN02144231, study PRJEB22623) | gut metagenome | biome: sheep rumen | host: Ovis aries | place: New Zealand
GCAGCTTGTTGGAGCGCCGTTCCGGCACCAGTCAAATGAAAAGTCTTACGTCACAAGTCCGGAACGCTCTATGCCCTCTGTGAAATACTTCTGGAGAAATGTATACATTATCAGCAGCGGCGCTATCGAGATAAGACAGCCTGCCTGTCTCCACGCCGCCTGTTCACGCCGGCTTATCTTCACGGTCGCGTCACCGAACAGCCGGAGCTTCAGCTCATTTTCGAGATTGCAGAGAGTTGTGGCAATGGTCTTGGTCTCGCTGAAATACATCGAACTTATGTAGTAGTCGTTCCAGTACCACACTATCGAGAAGAGGAACACTGTCAGGAACGACGAGAGCGCATTCGGTATCATTACACGCACGAACGTCATAAACGGTCCGCAGCCGTCGATGTAGGCAGCGTCCTCGAGCTCGCGCGGGAGTCCGCGGAAGAACTGGCGGAATATCAGTATCATTAGTCCGGAGCGTATGCCGTTCGCGGTCATAGCCGGCAGGTACATAGTCCACATCGTGTCGATGAGGTTAACGTCCGTACCGAGGAAAAACCTGAACTGGAAATACAGCGGCACCGAGATTATCTGCGTCGGCACGAGTATCATCAGTATGACTATGCCGAAGAGCTGCTTCTTGCCCCTGAAGCTGAACCGCGCAAAGCCGTAGCCGGTCACGGCACACGAGAGCACCTGTACCAGCGAACAGCCAACATTCAGCAGGACTGTGTTCAGGAGGGTGTTCCAGAAGTCCATAGCCTCAATAGTCTCTCTCAGTACCGAGAGCGTAGGTCTCCTCGGTATCCATACGACGGTAGGATCGTTCATATCGGCACGGCCGCGGAACGTGCAGCTTATCATATATATCAGCGGATAGAAGATTATGAAGCCGAGTCCGCAGAGTATCACTGCCCTGCAAACCACCCACAGCTTATCACCGAGCTCGCGGCGGCGGAGATAGCTCCGCTCCTCCTTTGTGAGGGACTGCATATGCTGTCTGCGGCGCTGCTTTTCACTTAGCTCCGTCTTATTATCAGTCATCTCAGCACCTCCTCAGTCCACTTCATAGTAAACGAACTTGTTCACTATAAACGTGACTAAAGCTATCGCGGCAAGTATTATGCCGAAGTATATCCAAGCCATAGCCGAAGCAAGTCCGTAGTTTATATCGACTGTCTGGAAAACGAGTATTCTCTGCATAACCTCGTTCATAGGATCGGTGAAGGAGTCTATCACCGTGAATATGAGGTTCGCAAGCACGAACGGGCTCACATACGGGAACACTATCTTCCAGAAATACTCCCACGAGGTCGCGCCCTCTATCTGTGCAGCCTCCCTCGCGGAGGGCGGTATGTTCTGGAGTGCCGCAAGGAACAGCAGTATCTGTATGCCCGAGCTCCACACTATCCCGAAAACATTGTCCGCAACGGCTGTAATGAAACCGGTTATCCTGCCGCCTGTACCGTAGCCGAGAAAATTCATCAGGTCGCCCACGAGGTCGGTCTTCATAAGCGTCGAGAACTGCGGCTGTCCGCTGGTCGTGCCGGTAGCGTCCATATCGCCGTTGATTATCCTGAAAACAGGTCCGGTCGCTATTATCACCGGCAGAAAGAACACCGCTCTCGCAAGAGTCCTGCCGCGGAACTTCTGATTGAGCACGACCGCTATGAACAGGGAGAATATGAGTATCAGCGGAGTTTTCCAAAGAGTCTCCAGCAGAGTCTTTTCGAGGTAGTCAACATAATACTGATCCTTGTTCAATGCAGCGGAGTAGTTGTCGAGACCGGTCCACTTCATCGTCATATTGCCGTTTTCGATGCCTATGCTGTTGAACGAGTATATCAGCGATTTCCCGAGCGGTATCAGAAAGAACCATATCGTTCCCAGCAGCCACAGCCCTATGAAGCCGTAGCCGTAAAGCGCCTTTCTTCGCTCGTATGAGAGCTTTGAAGGCTTTGCGCCCCCCGAGGGAGCTTTTTTCCGGCTCATCAGAACCTTATTCCCCTTTCCTTTGCAAAATCTTCAACGTTTGTCACTCTGCCGTTAAAGTCTATGGTCTTTTTCCCAAGATCGACCTTGACAACAGTTCCGTTGGAATATTCAGCAGTTATCTTATCGCCGCTGCGTTCGTAGCCTGTTATCGTACTCGTGCTGACGTCAGCGAGCACAGGTCTCAGCAGCTCGTATTCAGCAGCAGCCGTGTCCGTCCAGTTTACACAGTCGGCGTAGTAGTATATATCAAACTCGGTATCCATTATATCTCCGGGCTCAGCGTCCATCATATCGTAGGTGATACCGCTTCCGGTCGCAGCTGCCATAAGGAGCATTGTCTCCGGATCGGGCGAGCCGTTCACGGCTGAGACCGCATAGGGTATGAGACCGTGCATAACGAGCTGATAGAACGGTATGTCCTCGTCGAATATGTCGAAGCGGCTCGAATTCAGCGGAACGTCCTTGATACGGTTCACATACGGAAGCGCGTAGGCGTTCGCATTTTCAGCGAGCAGACCGTTTCCGAGCCTGTCATCGACCTGAGCGTAGCACTCGATGAGCTCCTGCATAGAGTCCGCCCTCGTGATGTGCTTTTTGCCGTAGTCACCGTAGAGCGATGTCGTGAGGTCGGCGGCACAGAGACCGTCTATGCCTGCCTTATCGTAATTCTTCGAGACCTTGCCGAAGACCTTTCCGTAATACTTCGGCGAGAGCAGGGACTTGTTCTCCTTTGAGCTGTCCGGAACTCCGTAAGCCCTGTCGTAGCTGAGTATGCGCGAATATGAGCCCGATACCCTCACAGCCGAGCCGGCAAAGGCGTAGTAGCCGTTGCCGGAGCGGAAGTCCCTGTTGTCGCTGACAGGATAGAGCTCAAAGCCATTCTCATCAACGTAGTCCATAAGCGAACGGAAATCACTTTTGCCGCCGAGAACGAACGCCGGTTTCGCCTTTGTATCGACCTTGTTCTTTATACCGTCGCCGGTCCAGTTCGCGTAGGAGATGACCATATCATCAACGCCGCTATTCCGGAGAGTTTCGAGAATATCCTCCGCCTCATCAAAGTCAGTTACGGCAGTCTTCATATTCACAGGTATACCGATCACGGAGCGCTTCTTCATCACGCCGCCGAGCAGATTGACATAGAGCGGCGCACTTTTTTCCTTTGTCCTGTTCCTGACACCGGCTTCCTCCTCAAGGTATCTGCGGTAACGGGCTGCGATGTCGGTGTAGCCGACGCCCTTTCCGGATATGGGATAGTAACGGAGCTCAATGTCCCCCGAGCCTATGCTGCCGCGCTCAAAGACCGTCAGCGCCTCGTTGCTGCCAGCCATACGGTAGGTGTCAGTGTTTCTGAGAGTAAACCTGAAATTGCAGGTGTTGTAGCCGTTATTGGACTGAAGCGGAGTTTTTGCGGTGAGGAGCGCATTTGCGTCGCCCTGTGCCGCTACCACCAGCATAGCGTTGTCCTCTTTGACTATGCCGTAAACAGGCAGATATATCTGTTCCGCTGCCGCTCCCATAGTCTCCGGGACAGCCGTTACGTCCCTGCCGTAAACACGCTGCGAATAGCCGGCAGCATTGCTGCCCTTGCCGTTGTTGAAGCGTATCAGGGCACCGCTGCCGTCCGGAATGACAAAATAGCCCTCCTCGTCCGAGGAAGCCGCTCCGAAGCTGCCGAGGAGCGTGACCTCAGTCGCAGTATGGCGCGGATCCTTTTCCTCGATCTCCGAGGTGCACAGATAAGCCCTGAGGCAGTCCTCCCCGAGAGTGTAGTCCACGGGAAAGCTGAAACCAGCCTTTTTATAATCGTATGTCACACGCACTCCGCCCTCAATGTCGCTGACCGTAACTGTGCAGTCGCCGCTGTTTCCCGAGCGGAGGGTGTTGTTATTGCTGCGGTTGTCGAGGTTTCCGTAATTGAAGAGCCCGGACGAGCGCAGCTCCGCAAGCAGGAGGTCTGACGCCTCGCTGCCCTGCGACGCATCTATCGGCGAGGACCACCATATATAGCCGGTCTCCTTGTTTTCGATGCCCATTATGGACGTTCTGTCGTCCACGAGCATACGGAAGCTGTCATTTTCGGCGCAGTAACGGTAAGTTCCGTAGTAATGACCGCCGCCCTCAGAGAGCCACGCAAAGCTCTCGCCGCTGACGTAGAGCTTTTTGCCGTCCTCAGTGCCCTTGTAAGTGTACTCCGTATCGGTACGCTTATTGTCGGAGGACATCAGCGCGAGCGTCCTGCCGCCGTCAGTTGTGAAAGCGTTACGGCTGTCAGCGAGCGAGACCGCGGTATACAGCCTTGCGAGCCTGCCGTTCTTATCTGCGGAGACGATATACCGTCCGGCGCGGCTTATGTAGCGTTTGCCGCCCTCCTCGCCGGAGAGCTCCCTGAGCTCCGCTGCCGTTTCGCCATTTTTAGTGTAGTAAGCCGCTCCGTCGAGCTTTTTGAGACGTGTGACCTCCTTTGAAGCGAGGTCGTACTCCTTCTTCTGCGCGTCATTCAGGTCTGCCTTTTTCTTTGGCTTACCGCCCCTGAAACCGTGTGCCGCCCAGACCTTTTCCTCGCTGTTCTTTCCGCGGAGGTAAAACTCCATATCTTCCGAGCTTCCGGCAAATTCAAGGTACTGTTTCAGTTCCTCATCGCCCTCCTGAGAGACCTCGTTCTCAGGCAATGCTGCCGGACTGCTGCCGGACTCGGGCTGCTCCTCAGCAGCGTCCGGAGCCTTGATATTCTCCTCGCTGCCGGCGTAGATGTTTCCGCCGCCAACGATCATCGAGACTGCGATAAGGCAGAGCATAAAGCGTTTTATCCTGTTTCCCATACGCTCACCTCACGTCCGCGCCCTGTAAAACAGCTCGGTGTAAATGGTTGATACGAATACCCATACCTGCTGTATCAGCGACAGGAAGAGCACCAGCAGGAACAGCATTATCAGCATAGCAGCTATCGTCAGAGCTATCGCCGCGAACGTCTTTGCGGCTGAATACTGGTGAACGGACTTTATCGCCGAGAACATCAGCAGAACAGTCCAGCCCGTGCCGATAATGCTGACCGCCTGCATAAAAACAGCCTCGTCCTGAATGAGTATGTGCGAGAGCCCGACGTTGATGTAGAGCTGAACTATGTACGGCACAAGGGCGTAAGCGCTGTAAATACAGATGTTTTTTGCCGTGCCCTCGCCGTCAAGCAGGGTACAGACAGCCCAGTTCCCGATCACCCACGCTCCGAACAGCACAAAGCTCCTCACGAAATACGGAACGACATTGAACGTCTTCTGCTCCGGCATACCGAACTGGAAGCCGTAAAGCCTGCTGTGAGCTATCTGCGCAAAGAAGAGCAGCACTATTATCAGCAACGCTATCCTCAGCGAGCCGGACTTCTTCCAGCGCATATCCTCAAATCCCTCAACAGGGTGGACAACGGCGTGTTTCACCCACTGTCTCTGTGACAGATCAAGCATAGCTCACTTCTCCTTTCGTGAAATACGGCGCTTTTTCCTGCGGTGCATAAGCACGGCAGCCGCTGAAGCGCCCGTCAGCGTCAGAACTATCGCGGTAAAATGCGACCTTATGAATTCCCTCCGGTAGCCCTCGAACGCCTTGTTGTATATCTCGGGCGAACCGGCGAGCTTTGCGTACTTCATCGCACCCTTGTAGTCGCCCTTTCTCAGCAGGGCGGACGCAACTCCGAGATTGGCGCGGCGGTAGCTGCCGTCGTGCCTGAGCACCTCATACCACGGCTCGAGCGCCTCCTCGTAGTATCCGGCATTGTACAGCGAATTTGCCTCGTGCACCGCCGCTCCGAAGGAGGTCTCCCTGAAAACGGTTATCGTGTCCTTGACCGAATCTGCAACATAGAGCCGGTCACCGCAGGACTCAACTGCCGCTGCCGATGAAAAGCCGCCGAGCTGGTCGGACTTTGCGCCGACTATGAAAAGAAGTCCGCACTCGTCATCGTACTGGAATATGCGTCCGGTAGTGTAATCGAGGCAGTTTATACAGCCGTCAGCCGAAATATCAATGTCCGTGATAGCCGGAGCCATAAGTATGTTCCTTGAGGCATCATACATCGGCTTATTGTCGCCGAAATTGACGTCCTTGTCAGCGAAGATGTTCTTGCCGGCAGCGTTGAGCTTCTTCACGGTATCGGTCTTCTGCGTTGAGGAAGCCGTGCAGGTGTAGATGAAGTCGCCGTCAATGTCAAAGCCCGTAATACCGGTCGGAACGTTCCTTGTCCGGAGCAGACGCTTTTCCTCGGTAAGGAATATCCTGCGGATAATGCTTCCTATCATCTCCGCGGTCGGCTGGACTCTGTTCGAGCCGTAAAAGCCCATAAATTCGCCCTTGGGGCTGAACATCGCCGCACCTGTCGTAATGTTTCCGAGCACGACATAGATATTGCCGGCTTTGTCTGCAAGAACTCTCTGCGGCTTGAAGGTCGGGGCGGTATACAGCTCCGAAGCCGGCATTTTTATCTCAAGAACGACATTCCTGTCCATTGCCGAAACGAGGACTCTCTCGTTTTCACTGTCAGCGATATAGATATAGCCGGTGTAGTCCGAAACATAGACTCCCTTGGGCATATTCAGCTTTGTAGAGCTGCCGTCCGGCATAATAAAGCTGTCATAGATGCCCGTGGAATGTGTGAGCTCCTTGTCCGCAGCGACTATGCGGTCATTCTTGGTATCGGCTATGTACAGCGTATCATCGCCGGCGAAGAAGATATCGCTCGGGGTATCGAAACTGCCTGCGCCGATGTCGCTGCCGGAAACGGCTCTGTCCGCAGTATAGCCTGCCTGCGAGAGGATAGCCTCGCCCCATACATCGTAATTGTAGGTCTCGTTCATACCGGCAGAGCTTGTGGCAACGGAAGTCAGCGAAGCTCCGAGCAGAGCAAGCGACAGACCGAAGGAGAGCAGTTTTTTCAGAGTTTTTCTCATAGCGCCCCCCTATTCCTTTATGCCGGAGTGCGCCATAGTCTCGATGACATAGCGCTGCGCCAGTATGAATACTATCATCGGCGGTATCAGCATAAACACAGCTGCTGCCATTGCGACTCCGGCTCTTGCCATTCCGGACGAAGCCGCCTGCGCAACAACGGTCGGGAGAGTCTTGTACTGCTCCTGAAATACCAGCGAGCCAGCCTGAATGTTCCACGCCGCCTGAAAAGCGAATATGATGAGAGTCATCAGTGCCGGCTTCTGATTGGGTATGACTATCTGCCAGCATATGCGGAAAAGTCCGGCGCCGTCCACCTTTGCCGCCTCAATCATAGAGTCGGGCATCTGGCTTATGGACTGCCTCATAAGGAAAAGTCCCATAGGCGAGGCTACCGAGGGGAGTATCAGCGCGAGAGGGTTGTCGATGAGGTGGAGCCTTGACATCACCATATACTGCATAATATAGATGACGTTGCTCTGGTACAGGAGCGCAATTACGATGACGTGGTTTATGAGCCTGCTTCCCGGGAAGCGGCACTTCGCCAGCACGAATGCCGCCATTGACGAGAACACGCATTGCAGAACGGTCACCGAAACAGTCACCGCTATGCTGTTGAACACATATCTTGAGAACGGCACTCTGTTCTGTCTCACAGACTCGAACATCTCCCGGAAATTATCAAGCGTAGGTCTGATGACGTACATCTTCGGCGGGAACACGAAAAGCTCCTCGACCGGCTTTACCGACATTATCACCGTAAGGTATATCGGCAGTACCATAAATGCTCCGAGAACGCTCAGGACGATGAAGATAGCGGCTGTACCGCCGAGTCTTCTGCCGACACGTCTGTTTGAAGCCTTCAGTTTCGCGGTATCGACCTGAGTCATCAGCCGCCCTCCTTAATCCATATATTTCTTCAGAACTCTGCCTATCAGACTGTTGCAGAGATACATCGCGGCGAACAGTATCGTGCATATCGCCGCTGCGTAGCCCATTTCAAAGCGCACCCAGCCGTAATCGTAGGCGTGAGTCATGACCGTATGGGCTTTGTAGTCCGTACTCGGGAAGCCGACGAGGTTCTGCGCGACCGTTCCGGCTGTGAACGAGCTGACTATCTGCATAACAGCCGCAAACATAAGCTGCGGTCCCATAGACGGGATAACGATGTAGATGAGCTCCTGCCAGCGCGTCCGGATACCCTCGACAGCGCCAGCCTCATAAAGTGTGCGGTCGATATTCTGAAAGCCGGCTCTCAGCGCAAGGAAGCCTGCTCCGAGCGAGATCCACAGCTGCACGACTATGGTCACCCCGAGAATATACCTGCCGTCCGTGAGCCACTGCACCGGAGCATTGATAAGTCCGAGATCAAGCAGGAATGAGTTGAGGTAGCCGTTAATGTCGCCGCTGAAAATGAGCTGCCATACGGTGTAGACGTTTGCCATTGACGGCGCGTAGAATATCAGCGTGAAGAACGTTTTCAGCTTCGGATGGAGCTCGTTTATCAGCCACGCCAGCATAAAGCAGAGGAAGTAGCTGACCGGTCCGGTCAGGAACGCGAATACTATCGTCACCCTTATCGACCGTATGAACACCCTGTCGGACAGGAAGAGGGTGGTGTAGTTCGACAGCCCCACATATTTCGGCGGCTTTGCCATATCGAAGTCGGTGAAGCCTATCGGCAGGGACATCACTACCGGCACTATCGTGAATACGGTGAAGAATATCATAAACGGCGCGAGCATAAGGTAACAGCCCTTGTTCCGCTTTATGTCCGCCCAGAGCTTTCCGGCGCGCGAAGCTTTCTTCCCAGCCAATCGGCTCACCTCCTTTCGTAATATCAGTCAAGCCCGAGATTTTTACGTTTTCGGGTTATTTCGTCGTTGATGTCGCGGCAGTACCATATCAGGGTGTCGCGCGGATTTTTATGTTCGTTGACAGTCTCGCGGAAGGCGTTCATAATGTTCCTCGTGACCGCGTACGATGACGGCAGCACGGGTATTTCCGCAAGCTCGTCCTGCTGAGCCCTCAGTCTGCGGAGCTCCTCCTGCGACCACGAGAGCCTGCCGAGCGCTTCAACGTTTGCCGTATCAAAGCGCCCCAAAGTTCCGAGAAGCCCCTCCATACGCATACCGAGCTCCGCCTGAGTCTCCGCATCCGTGAACCATTTGATGAACTCCCAGCCGTTCTCCTTGCTGCCTATACTGTTGAATATCACGGCAGCAGTGCCGTTGGAGTTTGCCGCGTGAGAGACCGTTCCGTCGCCGCGCCTTGTTCCAGGAACGGGGCAGAAGTCCCACAGACCGCTTATCTCCGGAGATGCAGCCGTGAGCTGATTTGCAAAGGTATAATTCGCGATGACCATAGGGTACTCGCCCGTCCGGAAACGGCTGAACGCATCGTAGGTCTGTTCAAAGCTGTACTTAGTGTAGAAGTCCGTCCAGTCCGAAAAAGCCTGAACAGCCTCCGTAGTATCGAGCACCGCGGCGGTCTGACCGCTGTTGTAGTAGTTCATTCCCTTTTGCAGCAGGAGCATTGCAAAGGTGTGACCTGCTTCGGTCGCCGGAGAGATATTGGTCGGCGGCAGAACGAGTCCGGCAGACATATAGTTCCGCTGCACCGCCGGGAGCATATCGCGCAGATCGTCCCACGTTTCCGGCGGGCTGCTGAAACCGAGCTCCGACAGAATATCCGTGCGGTAAAACAGCATCGGGAAGCTCTGACTCACCGGCAGACCGTAGGTACCGCCGTTGTACTGATACTGCGTCAGAGCGTTCTTCTGAAAGCGTCCTCTCACCTCGTCAAAGTCGCTGAACTGAGAGACGTCCGTGAGCAAGTCCCTTGCGGCAAGGTTCACCGGGAACTCTCCTCCGAGGAAGAGTGCGACGTCCGGACCTTTTCCGGCGAGAGTAGCCTCAACTATACCGCCGGAAACAAGCTCGACGGATACCGGTATCCCCGACTCCGGAACGAAGCGCTCCTCCGTGAGCTCCTTGACTATCTGCGCCTGATCGCGTCCGAGCGCCGCCCAGACCTTAATGGACTCCTCGCCGCTCACGTCCGAGAGAGTGGTGTAGTCCTCGAAGAACGAGCCGATGAATGCATCAAAGCCGAATTTAACGGACTTTCCGAGCTTCTTCCTACAGCTTGTGAAGTCTGCTCCCTCCGAGGCGAACTCGATGTAGTCCACCTCGAGCGGCTGGTCACGGTATTCCCTCATCCAAGCTGAAACTGCGGTGATGTTGTCCTTTATCTGCGGCAGGTATGACGGTATCTTCAGCGGCTTGTCGGTGCATTTGTCGAGTATCACCGTCATTCTCTCAAGAACTGCCGCTTCCGAACCGGCTGTTCCGGAAATATCCTCGATGCCGTCCTGAATATCGCTGAATTCGTCCGAGAGCCTTTCAAATTCGCCGATAAGCTCCGGTATCTTTTCGTGGACGTAGTAGTCCGTGTATTTGTCCGGAACAGGCCCGGTTATCATCAGTATCTTGCGGTAACAGGCGTTCATATCCGAAACAGCCTTGTCGAGCCGGCGCATATATCCGCCTATCTCGCCGGGCACAGCCTCCATTGAGAGCGTATGGTCACGGGTGTGGTCGAGGTAAACGTAAATGTCCCCGCCGTCCGCGCTCTGCGGAACTTCACAACTCCAGTCCTTGCAGTACGGGAACGAAACTCCGTCAAGCTCGCCGCAGATGACCTTGCCGTCCAGACGGATACGGCGGTCGGAGCTGAGTCCGCGCATACGGTTCTGACGGTACTTTATGCCTATCCTGTACCAGCCGGAGTTGCCGACAGCCTCCTTCGGGATATCCCACGTTATGGTCTGCTGAGCCTTCTGCCAGTTCCCTGCGCCGATCGTGTTGTAGACGACCTTGCGCGGATCAGACGGCGAAACGTTGTAGTGGATATTGTCATAGGTCGGATAGAGCGTCGGATCGGACTTATAAGCGGCGTTCTCGCCCTCTATCCGGAAAAGCCGCGCCGGAGTCTCCTCCGCAGTGACGGCGGCGTTCACGGAAGCTGCATACTCTCCGTAGGTCGGCAGCTCCTCCGGCGTATAGAACCGGAAGCTGTCCAGCACGAACTGCGCTCTTTCCGAGGTGAATGTCACCTCGTGGCTGCCCTTTTCGAGGTAGAATATCAGCGGCTCTCTGAAAAGCCCGTCCGTGTCCCCGAACGGCAGTGTCTGCCACATCTCCCTCTGGACCTGCGTCGGGCGCACCTGATTTCCGCGGCTGTCCTTGTGTATCTCCTGCGAATTCTCCCATACTCTCCCGAGGGTTATGCGCGAAGCAGTATCGAACGGCAGTCTGCCGTCTATCTTCATCGAGAGCTCGATCGGCTGAGTACCGGCGCTCAGACCGCAGTAGGTCATTTCAGCGCAGTATATGCCGGTCTCGGGAATATCGAACCTGTAACTCACCTCGCCGTCCGGACTCTCCCACGAAAGGACGTCCCTGTGAGTCTCGCCGGAAGC
>ODAI014063709.1_pt1 | contig 11403 bp, 9 predicted proteins | sample 1539321 | NCBI WGS metagenome assembly ODAI01 (sample SAMN02144231, study PRJEB22623) | gut metagenome | biome: sheep rumen | host: Ovis aries | place: New Zealand
AAAGACTGCACCGCCTACCACGTGAACCGGATGCCCAGGGGCAGGGTGAGGTCGAAGGGATGCTCCGTGCGGTAGGTCTCGGGGGCGTTGTCGCCCGTGGGGATGAAATATTGCAGGCGTGGCTCGAAGTAGACGTTGACGTGGGGCAGGAGCTGGTATTGCAGGCCGACCCCTGCGCTGACCGACCACTGCCAGGGGGCGCTGATGCTGTTGTGCGACGTGGGGACGACGAGCGAGTCGCCATTCTCGGACGGGTAGGTGCCATTATATAGATATTGAGTGGTGAGGCGACCGCTGACGGGGATGTCGAGCTCGATGCCGCCCGAGGCGTAGACCGCCCAGCGCTTGTCGCCTGCGATGCGATAGGTCAGGCTGAGCGGCAGGTCGACGTAGTGGAGTCGCTGCGTGCGGCGGATGAGCGTCCTGTCGTTGCCCGCCTCGAAGGTCGACTTCATGTAGGTGTAGCCCAGGCCCGTGGTCAGCGACCAGCGGTTGCTGAGCTGCTTGCTCAGCGAGAGCTGCCAGGTCCTGGGGCGCTCGTGGTGCTTCGTCTCGCTGATAGGCTCCCACGGGTTCTGCGCGTTCGCCAGGGCCACGCGGTTCATGTTGGTGGCGTCCACGGAGTCCATCTTGCCGGCGTTCTCGATGGCGTATTTCGTGTAGTCGGCCCAGTTGTAGATGCGCACAGAGCGCGTGGCCAAGCCTGTCAGGCTGGGCATGGTCATGAAGTTGTCCACCACGCTCGTGCCCGCTGAGGGTACGCCCGAGCAGGCCAGTGTTGTAGTCCAGGCAGAATCATCTCTCGGCTCCTCAAGACCCGGACCGGGCTTCTCCCCAAAGGGTGGGGAGTATATAGATATGCTGTCAAAGGTAATGGATGTAGCAAAAGTGACGGCTTCCCTGCCTTGGGGGAGGGGCAGGGGGACGGGTCTTGAGGGTGCCTGGGGGCTAATGGGCTTACTGGGGCTGGTCGGGCTTTCTGCGCTTTTAGCCGAAGCAGACGCAACTGCTCCTCTCCCTTGGGGGAGGGGCTGGGGGGCGGGGTTTGAGGGGCTTTCGGGGCTTGGCCTTTCCGGGATGGGTCTTGCACTCCTCTTCTCGCGCCATAGCGTCAGCAGCAAGACGGGAACTATGAGCAGCATGGCGACGACGCCATATCCCGCTATCAGCTTCCGCAGCATCCGCTTAGCCCTGGCCAGCTGCGACGACGAGGAGTGGGGCTCGATGCCCAGTGCTGCGGCTATCTCCTTGTGCGTCATGCCTTCGAAGACCGAGAGGCGGAACACCTTGCCGTAGCCCTCCGGCAGACCGTCGACCATCCGCAGCAGCTCCTCTAAGGGCACGCCTCTCACCGATGGCGCTTCCGCTGGCTCTGCCGTCGTGGCGGCCTCTTCTATCGGCACCAGCGCCAGGCGCTCACGCTGCTCACGGTATTTCGACGCCACGTTGCGCGCGATGGCCATCATCCACGACTCCGCCTTCCGGGCATCGCGCAGGCGGTCGAACGAGGTGAAGATGACGACGAAGGCATCGTGCAGCACGTCGTCCACCGTCTGCTCGTCGCCTACGTAGCGCCGGCACACGCCCCTCATCCGCCGGGCGTATGTGCTGTACAGCTCGCCGAGCGCCTCTGCGTCGCCCTGCCTGCACCGTTCTATCAGCCGTTCCACTTCCATCGTGAGCATGTCGTCTCTTCTTATAGTACTTCAGATAGCGAAAAGACTGCACAAAAATACGAAAAATTTTGAAAGTTTGAAAAAAACAGCCTGTCGTTTCTTAATAATTGCTAATTCTTGCGGCGGCGATTATATATTTCCCCGAAAAGAAGGTAATATATAAGTAGAAAGCAAGCACTGAATGAAAGCGAACACAGCCCATACGCCGCAAGCCCCGCAGGACGAGGCACTGCTCATCCGCCGCATCCTCGACGGCCAGACGGAGCTGTTCCGCCAGCTGGTAGTCCGCTATGCCGAGCCAGTGCTGCGAGTGGTGGGCCGTGTGGTCCCTTCGCCGGAGGATGCCGAGGAGGTGGTGCAGGACACGCTGCTGGCCGCCTTCCGCAGCCTCGACCGCTACGATGCCCTTCGGGCCAGCTTCCACACCTGGCTCATGGCCATCGCTTACCACACGGCCATGAACCGCATCCGCAGGGAGCACAGGCTGTCGTTCGCCGACACCGACCAGGCGAGCCTCGACGCCATCCCCGATGCTGAGGCCGATGCTCTGCTGAGCGACTCCCGCCAGGAGCGGCTCGCCCTGCTCGACCGCGCCGTGGCCCTGTTGCAGCCCGACGACCAGCTGCTGCTTAGCCTCTACTATTATGATGACCGCCCCATCGGCGACATCGCCCTCATCACCGACCGCAGCGAGGGCTACCTGCGCTCGCGCCTTCAGTGGATTCGCAAACGACTGGCATTAACCATCAAAACCCTTGAGACCCATGACGAAGAATAACTCTCCCCACGATACGGCCCTGCGCCAGGTGATGCAGCACCGCGCCGAGGCTGCCGAAAGAATGACGCTCACCGACGACTTTACCGACCGCCTGATGGAGCGCATCGGCCAGCAGGAAAGGCGTCCCCGTCGGCGCCACCCGTGGCTCGTTGCTGCCATCGGGGCCGCTGCCGCCATCGCCCTGCTATTTTACATCGGTGCCCACATCAGCAGTCAGGATGGTGACACTCCCGGCCTCGTGGCGCAAATAGACACCACGAAGGTTATTGCCCCACAGACGGAGACGAAGAAACCTTCTTTGCAGAAAATGGAAAGCACGGTGCCGGCCGACTCGGCTAAGAAGGTGAAGGAGATGCTGCAAATGTCGCGTCCCCCCCGGCACTACATGGCCAAACGGGAAACAAAGACGGAAACCGTCGCCGAGCCTGAACCCATCGCCGAGCCCGATTTTGCACAGCAAGCCATCGCCGAGGAAGAACGGCGGGTGGCCTTGGAAATGATGCTGCAGGCGAATGGCAGCCCGCAAGACATCTACCAGCAAATGTCAAGGGAGATAAGAGAGCGGGGTAACCGCATGACCCAACAAGTGGAAACAGCGCTGAGCGACGACACCTACTAATGAGTAACCCAAAAAACTGAAACGATATGAAAAGAACAGCTATGGCATTCATTGCCACCATCATCGCCCTCAGCACTGGGCATGCTCAGGGAACAATACAGCAGCGCCTGCAAGGCCATCCGAAGATTGACAGTCTCGTGAGCGAAATGGAGGCGTTGGGAAGAAGCGTTCGCCTTTCCTACTATTACGACGGTAGGCTCCATAAGACTATCATGATAGGCTGCGGCTTGATGAAAGATTTCCAGCCTACACCTCCGACAGGTGACCCTAAACGGGACTTGCAGGCACACAAGCTGGACAGCGTGCGCCAGATGGAGACTCAACGGTTGAAACGGGCGTATGACACCATGCGACGCACCTGCCAGCAGCTCACCGACGAGGCCAAGGAGAGCTACAGCTGGGAGTACCACCGTGGCGGGGTGGACAGCGTGCGCTATACCATCGCCTTGGGAGAATACGTTAACGGTGACACCATGCAGACCTATAGACGAAACAGGGATGTGTTTTATTATAACGCCCCCGAAATCATCACCTTCCGCTACGACCCTGTACCAGGAAGTGACGTGAGTCCGTGGCGAGACAAGGGATACGCTACGTTCAGATATGAGTACACCCCTGACAGCGTGAGCAAAATGCCGAAAGAGCGCACACCGTTTGACAAGGATGCATACACACGGCTGCTTCAGCCCATCCTGAAACAAAAAGGCATCACCGCCCGCCAGTTCTACGTCTATCACGACAGCACCTATACCATTGAGAAGAAGGATTGGGACAACGAGGAGTATGTCATCCGCTCGAACACGATTTCGCCCCGCCAACCGAAGAGCGAGACGTGGGGAACCGTCTACACGCTGAGCTCCAGCGCACAGGCCGACTCGGTGCTGAGCCAGATCAAGCAGACCACATGGGCTTTCCTGAACGAGCATCCCGACATGGATTTCTCCTTCAATCCCACTTCCGAATACCATTCAAGGGCATTGGAAGACATGTTCCATACATTCGACTCCAAGAGGGTGCCTTCCTCTTTCTACATCTATGTTCACCGTAGCCCGATACCCGGCAGCACGACAGACTCCGAACATCACATCGTCATCATCGAAAGCAAGGGCGACATGATGGTGCCCATGGAATGGCAAATCCTGAAGAGCTGGAAGAACGGCAAAGTAGCCTACGACAAGAAAGCCGCCAAGAGCCTGACGCCCAAGCAGGCCCGGGACAACACCTCCGCCTCACGCTCCACCATAACACGGGGCTACGAGCCAATCGATTAGGTCTAATGACTCGTCTTATCACAGAAAGTGTTCATGCTGCGGTATACAAGGGAGAGAATGCTACCGAGTGATTTATAACAGTGCTTTGATAGACTCTATGTCTATATGCAGGTTCTCTGCTATGGCATTTACTGTCTGTCCGCTTTGAAGTAGCATCTTCACCAACATCGCCAGCTGTCCGTCCTTCTCGGCGAGCTGATTGTTCTTCTCAGCAAGCTGTCCGTCCTTCTCGGCAAGCTGATTGTTCTTCTCGGCGAGCTGATTGTTCTTCTCGGCGAGTTGATTGTTCTTCTCGGCTATCTCCCCTATCTTCTCGGCAAGGTCGCGCTCCAGTCCGTAGACCTTGCCCTCCTGTTCCTTGATGATGGAGTAGTACTCGTCCTCCACGTTCATGTTCTGTCGCATCTCTATGTTCGACGCCGCCATCAGCAGGCGGTGGAAGATGGGCTGCATGTCGGCGTCGGCCAGGTCGAAGGCCTTCTCGTCGAGGTTCAGGTAGTGCTGGTTGTCGGTGCACACGTGGCTCTGGTCGAAGATGCTCAGCACCTTGTCAAGACGGTTGTTCACCTTGCCGTGCAGACGCGGAATCTGCACGATGATGCTGTTGTGGTTCAGACTGTCCACGAACCGGTTGGGAATGCCGCGCACGACGGGCCGGCCGTCGTAGTCGAAGGCCTGATGGCGCACGTAGACCACCGGCTCCTCAATCTCTCCCACGCTGTGCCCCAGCAGGTAGACGGCCACCATCGGCAGCGCGTGGCGGTCGGGGCTGTCGGCCACGATGTTCTTCGGGTTCTGGTAGTGCACGCCCAGATACTGGCGGAAGCGCAGCGTCTCCGTTGGCAGCCACGTCTTCTGCAGCTCAATGAGGATGAGCTGCTCCTCGCCGCTGGCGTCCCTGACGGTGGCGCCGAAGTCGATGCGGAAGATGGACAGCGACTCCTTCTGCCCGTTGGAGTACTCGTGGGGGCGTACCTCCACTTTCACTATCTCCTCCTTCAGCAGCGCCGACAGGATGGTGCGCGCGATGCGCTCGTCTTCCATGAGATACTTGAACACCGTGTCGTAGATGGGGTTGGCAATGGTCATCATAGCTCTTCGCTTTATTTTTAGTCTGCTGCAAAAATACTGCTTTTCCGCGAGACAGCCAAATAATTGACAAAGATATTTTCACAAAGCCTTGAAAAAGGGCCTGCTGGCCTTCTGTTTTCGCGCTGAGGCGCAGAGAGCACGGAGCCTGCTCCTTACTCCTGTCTGGCCGAACCCCAGCTCTCAGAAAAAATGAAAGAAACGTTCATAATTTACATAATTAACATCATCATCGGCCCACTGACAAGCCTTTCTGTCATATTAATTATGAAAATTACGGAAATTTCTTTCCTTTTCTGAAGCGTTACGCTGTAGGCGAGAGTTCGCCTTATTTCACCACCGTCTTGCGCCCATCGCGGATGTAGAGGCCGCGGCGCGGCTGGCCCTCCACACGGCGCCCCTGCAGGTCGAAGAATGCTCGACGCTCCTGAGTGGGGGCATAGTCAGTGGAGATGTCTAAAGTGATAAACGATGGCGTTCGCTTGTCGAACTCATGCTCATAAAGCACTTCATCACCCACATAGCATTTCACCAATTGACTGAAGCCACCAACAGATTCTCCCAATACAACATTTTCTATTCCAAATGTGACCGATCCAACCCCTTCTATCCAGATGTCGTCAGAATAAGGATGCCATGCTGACTTGACATGCATGCATTTCCTCATTTGCTGGTCGCTGGAAGTGGCCATCACGGTATCTGAAACAGACTGGATGTAGAACAACCATGGTTTACCACTATAGGCTTCTGCCATAATGCTGTCGCCAGCAGCTTTCATGAAGTCCAAGTCCATGAACATCCAAGAATCAGGACGCCCTGACATGCTTTCGTAACGATAGAATAGCTTCGTTCCGTCCTGACCTATCAAGTGTATTCGGGATATCCACTCCTGTGGTGGTTCCTCACCGTAAAGATAAGACCTTTCGTACATCCGCATGAAGTGGATGCCATCGATGATGGTGTCTCCCGACAAACGCGTTTCGTGGGTCCTCACATAGCCAGCAGGGTGAAAGTTAAACAGCTGTGTAACCCACGTCTTCCCTTCAACGAGGAAGGAAGGCACATCGTTATTCTGAGCAAAGCCCGCAAGCGGTAACAAGGATACGACGAATAATAGAAATTTCTTCATAACAGTTACATTTTTTGTGAATGATCTTTTCTCTTATTTATTATGCCTATAGACCGATTTAGGCAGTAGCCTTTCTCATTATAAATATATATGTTTAGATGTTCGCTGCAAAATTAGGCAAAAAAGCAATATGTTCCAATTTTTTTGTAAAGTTTTTTTGGTTTCGTGCATCGATTTGCTTGTTAAAAACCGTAAACAGCTGTTAAATGGGCGTTAACGCGATTCGCTCGCCTGTTTTTTGCCCTACCTTTGCACCTGTCAAAACGCAAGGCGCCGCGGTGGAGACAAAGATAACAAAAATGTTTAATTAAAAAAACTTTTACAATTATGTCACTGAAGATCAATCTTTACAAGAACAAGAACCAGGAGAGCCGCCAGTTTGGCAAGGTGTATGGCCGCGTTGAGAACTCGAAGCCCATCGGCATCGATGAACTCGCCAAGCACATGAGTGAACACCACACACCCTATTCGAAGGGGGTGATCAAGGGCATCCTCTGCGACATGGCCTCGTGCATCAAGGAGCTGATGCTGCAGGGGCAGCCGGTGAAGCTGGCCGACCTGGCCATCTTCAAGGCCTCGGTGGTGAGCACGCCGGCCCAGAGCGCCGAGAAGTTCGACCTGCAGACCAACATCACCTGCGTGAAGCTGCTGGCCCAGAGCACGGGCATCATGACCCGCAAGGAGCTGACCGAGGCCGGGTCGCTGGAGCTGACGTCGATGGCCGAGCGCATCCGCAACGGCGAGGTGGAGCTCTCGAACGAGAAGGGCAAGTACATCATCACCAACGCGTAGTAGTGGCTGCCGGAGGAGCGGGGCGCATCTCGAAAGGGGTGCGCCCCCAACTTTTTTTCCGTACTTTTTCAGGCAGAAAGGGCACGCTTTGCTCATTTTTTATTATTTTTGCACGCAGAAAAGCAACAATGATGATGAAGAAGCTACTTTCACTGCCCCCCAACCTGGTGAAGCCGGGCGAGAAGGGCCCCACCGTGTTCCATGACATCACACAGCTGCCCGTCGACGAGTTCTTCTGCACCTGCGACCCCGAGGGCCACCGCGTGGGAAGCGGCGGCGGCACGGCCTGGCTGCTCTGGCAGGCTTTTTCGCAATCCTCTCGCCTCTCCTCCTTCAGCGAATGGCTCGCCTCGGAGAAGCGCATCCTGCTGCATGCCGGCGGACAGAGCCGCAGGCTGCCAGCCTATGCCCCGTCGGGAAAGATTCTGACGCCCATCCCCGTGTTCCGATGGGAGCGAGGCCAGCGTCTTGGCCAGGATTTGCTCTCGCTGCAGCTGCCACTCTATGAGCAAATCATGGAACAGGCCCCCGAGGGGCTGAACACGATGGTGGTGAGTGGCGACGTGCTCATCCGCCAGGGCGGTGGGGCGAAGCTGCCGCCGGTGCCGCAGGCCGACGTGGTGTGCTATGGGCTGTGGCTCGACGCTGCCGTGGCCAGCCATCACGGCGTGTTCGTGGCCGACAGGCAGTCGCCGCAGGTGCTGAAGCGGATGCTGCAGAAACCCAGTGTGGAGCAGTTGCAGGAGCTGCAGCAACGCCATTTCTACCTGACCGACATCGGCGTGTGGCTGCTCAGCGACCGCGCCGTCAGCCTGCTCATGGCCCGGGCGACGACGAAAGCAAATACTGTTGGCGGTAGCCAATTTTCCACTCTTCACTCTTCACTCTTCACTTACTACGACCTCTATGCCGACTTCGGCCGTGCGCTGGGCACAGACCCAGAACTCGACGACCCTGAGCTGCGCCAGCTGACGGTGGCCATCGTGGCTCTGGAGGGTGGTGAGTTCTACCATTTCGGGACGTCGCGCGAGATGATCTCGTCGATGGCCAAGCTGCAGAACGTCGTCTCCGACCAGCGCCGCATCATGCACCACGACCGCAAGCCCCATCCCACCATCTTCGTGCAGAATGCCGTGCTCGGCATCGCTTTTGGTGAGCAGAACAGCAACATCTGGGTGGAGAACAGCTGCATTGGTTCGCGATGGCGGCTCAGCAGCGACAACATCGTGACGGGCGTGCCGCAGAACGACTGGCAGGTGGCCCTTGCCCCGGGGCAGTGCATCGACGTCGTGCCGATAGGGGAGGGGAACGACTACGCCGTGCGTTGCTACCACATCGATGACCGCTTCGACGGTGCCGAGCAGCAGTGTGAGCAGTTCCCCGTGCTGAAGCTTCATGAGATAGAGCCGTGGCTCCACCATGCCCTCGGCACTCCCAGTGAAAACCGTCTCAGTTCCAATGTGGATTCCGTTTCCAACCGTGTCAGCCCGTGGCTCCTGTCGGCAGAGCAAATCTCGGCCCAGGCCAACCTGCAGCGCCTGTTCGACCAGCGCCGTCGCTTCCGATGCCAGAACTGGCCGGTGCTGGCCCGCAACTGGCGCCACAGCGTGTTCTATCAGCTCGACCTCGACGATGCTGCGAAAAGCTTTGCCCAGGAGGGCATACCCCTGCCACCGCCCTTGCCCGAGGAGGCCCCGCTCATCACCCGCATCCACGATGCCATGTTCCGGGGCGACGCCGATCGGGCCTTCGGACTGCTGCGCCAGGGCATCATCGGACCGCTGACGGAACAGAAGCAGCAGCCACGGCTGTCGGTATGCCGCGACCAGATTGTGTGGGGAAGAAGCCCCGTGCGCATCGATATATCGGGGGGATGGACCGATACGCCGCCCTACTGCCTGTTGGAGGGTGGAAACGTGGTGAACCTGGCCATCGACCTCAACGGACAACAGCCGCTGCAGGCTTACGTGAAGCCGGCTGATGACTATCACATCATCCTGCGAAGCATCGACCTGGGAGCCACCGAGGTGGTGCGCACCTATGAAGAGCTGCAACAATATAATAAGGTAGGGTCGCCGTTCTCCATCCCCAAGGCGGCGCTGGCACTGGCGGGCTTCTCGCCGATGTTCGCTGCCGAGCGCTTTGCCTCCTTGCGCGAGCAGCTGCAGCACTTCGGGGCGGGCATCGAGCTCACGCTCCTGTCGGCTATTCCGGCAGGCAGCGGACTGGGCACCAGCTCCATCCTGGCTGCCACCGTGCTGGGGGCCGTGAGCGACTTCTGTGCGCTGGCGTGGGACAAGAACGAGATTTGCCGCCGCACGCTGGTGCTGGAGCAGCTGCTCACCACCGGTGGCGGATGGCAGGACCAGTTCGGTGGCGTCTTCGGTGGCGTGAAGCTGCTCCAGTCGAAGCCGGGATTCGCTCAGGAGCCGCTGCCAAGATGGCTCCCGGCCGATATCTTCATGCAGCCAGAGTACAGGCAGTGCCATCTGCTCTACTATACGGGCATCACCCGAACGGCCAAGCATATCCTGGGCGAAATTGTCAGGCGCATGTTCCTGGAACAGCACGACCAGCTGGCCCTGCTCAGGCGAATGAAGGAGCACGCTATGGAGATGTATGAGGCCATTCAGCGGCAGGACTTCCTGTTGATGGGGCGGCTGCTGAGGGCTAACTGGCAGCAGAACCAGATGCTGGACAGCGGCACCAATCCGCAGGCGGTGAGACAGATGACGGACCTGGTCGACGACCTCTGCCTGGGCTACAAGCTGCCTGGGGCCGGAGGCGGGGGATATGTCTACATGGTGGCCAAGGACCCGGAGGCTGCGGCCCGCATCAAGCAACGGTTGAATGAGCACCGGCAGAGCCCGAATGCGCGATTCGTCGACATGTCGCTCTCGGCTACGGGGCTGCAGGTCAGTAGGAGTTGAATATGTTTGTCTAATGAAATCTTTCTTCTATGGATTTCCGTACAATTGTTAGTGTTCTGCAGCCGGGGTTCTTCATTGAGCCGCTGGAACCCTTGCTTTTCGTGGGGTCGTGCTTCGCTGACAGCATAGGGCGACGCTTCGAAGAGGAGCACTTCCCCGTGGTGGTGAACCCCTTTGGCACAATGTATAATCCGGCTTCGGTGCTCCATACCATCGAGCGCTGCGACGCATCGCCCCGTGTGGCTTTCCTCACGCTGGGCACAAACCATGTCTATAGGCTCAAGGAAACGGGCGAGATTGTCGACAACTGCCAGAAACGCCCACAAACCCTCTTCCAGGAAGAGGAACTCAGCCCGCAGCAGTGCCTGGCCTTTCTCGGCCAGGCCGTTGGCGAGCTGCTGCGCCGACGCGCCGACGCACAGGTCGTCGTCACCGTCAGCCCTATACGCTACGCCAAGTACGGCTTTCATGGCAGCCAGCTTTCAAAGGCAACGTTGCTGATGGCCGCGCAACAGTTGTGCAACCAGCATAGCAACGTGTACTATTTCCCTGCTTACGAGATTATGCTCGACGAACTGCGAGACTATCGCTTCTATCAGCCCGACATGATTCATCCTTCGCAGCAAGCCGTCGAGTATATTTGGGAACGACTGGCAGAGGTGTTCCTAAGTCCTGCGGCAAAACGGTTCATAGAGGATTGGAAGCCCATCAAGGCCGCACTGAATCACCGGCCCTTCCATCCGGAGAGCGAGGAGTACCAACAGTTCTTGTCACAGGCACAAGAGAAAGAAAATGCGCTCATCGCACGTTATAATATAAGTGTATAAGACCCCTAAAGTTGACTTTTGTCAAAAACGAAGAAAAATTTTATCGTTTTAGCGAAAAAAGTTGCAAAATATTTTGGCGGTTCGGAAAAAGTTCGTACCTTTGCATCCGCTTTCAGCCAAAAACTGGTTGTGAGCATGAAGAAACGAGATCTTTGATAGACTTACATAGACGAAAGTAGTACGAGAAGCACGGCACTTTGGCATTGTCGCCAGGGTGCCATGGGTAGGAAAAAAGGAAACAGTACCAGACCGTCAATTCTGTGCGATATATTATGATTGCGCTCAAATATGA
>ODAI010172235.1_pt1 | contig 11402 bp, 10 predicted proteins | sample 1539321 | NCBI WGS metagenome assembly ODAI01 (sample SAMN02144231, study PRJEB22623) | gut metagenome | biome: sheep rumen | host: Ovis aries | place: New Zealand
CAAGCCTGTCCGATAACAATTGGACCCGAACCAATAATCAAAACCTTTTTGATGTCTTCTCGTTTCATTTATATCTCCTGTGTCATGTTCGGGCTTGACCCGGACATCTTAATAAACTATTTTTGGGCGTTCCCCTCCAGTCTGTCATTGCCCGGCTCGCTTGAAACTTTGTTGCGAATAGACCGGGCAATCCCATCCTTACGGGTCGGGCTTTCCGCACTTCCGCTATCGCTCCATTCCTACGCTCTGGTGGTTTCGACAAGCTCAACCACCGTCGCTTCGGAACGCCTTCGGCGGTGCTACAATCCCTAACGCTGATTGTCACACTGATTCGAAAAATCTAACGATTTTTCTTTTAACATTTTTTGCAGATTTTGCGTTAGCAAAATCCAATCCGTGTGACTATATAAAAAAGGCGAAATTCTTAAACAAGAATTTCGCCTTAGAAATCACAAAATAAAAATAGTATGCACTGCTTTGTCTTTATTGAGAATCGTAATATCCAAACAACTTTCAGCTTTCATACTGAATTGATATACTATCAGAAATCGACTTTTTATGCTAGTAGGGTGAAACTACCGCACACGCAATATTTTTTGAGCTGTTTTATCACAAATGTCAGAAACAGTTTTTATCAACTCTTTCTTTTCTTCACATATAATGTCAGAAATCAAATGAATATCTAATTTATCACTTTCTGTTTTTTGCGTGATTAATAGTTCAAACGGCTGTTTATGAAGTGCCTTTGCCAGTTTCAGCAAGGTTTTGTCGCTAATCCAAGTTTTACAATGCTCTATGTCGGCAAGATAAGAAAAAGAAATTTCTGCATTCTCTGCTAACTGTTCCTGCGTTAAATGTAATTCTTTTCTGAATATACGGATGTTGTTTGAAAGAGTTTTTCTTAAATCTATCGTGCCTTCACTATCTGTTTTAAAATCGTCTGACATATTAAAATTATATGTTAATATCATTTATTGACAGAATATGAAGATTACATTTATTATAAATTGGCGATAATAACGAAAATCTTATCGAGAATATATTGAATAACACAATGAAAGGAGTATGTTATGAAGAAATTTATTACAACAGTTATCGGAGTAGTAATGGTAGTTGTACTTGGTTCATGTGCATCATCACCGAAAGCCAGCAAGCCACAGGCTGCTGTAAAAGGTTTCCATGCGGAGCTTACAGACTGGCAGTCAGCATCAAGTGGCGGAAATGTACCTGAATGGGTCAGTGCTGTTCTGGAAGCAGATTCGGAAGACAGTGTCCGTTCATTGCTCAAAAAGCCAAAAGGCTATCGAATTTGGACGCTCGACAATCAAGGTGAAAATCTTGATGCACTGAAAACTTTGACAGATAACTTTGATATTCAGGCACGAGTTGCTAGTTCAATTTCACAAAATGTAGCACAGGATGCAGAGCGCATCCAAAAAGCGGAGGGTACAACAAACGAGGCGAAAATCACAGAGCAAGCCGCTGCGGTTGCTTCTATGGTTACAACAAATTTAACATTGAACGGACTTGAGCGCGTAACAGGTTACTGGACGAAATACTATATGGCGGATAAAAAAGGAAATCCTGTTGCTGGTGAAAGAGGAAAAGAAAAATATCATTACATTGTCGTTATGGGAATGGAAGGCGACCGTTTCAATGCTCAGTTGGATGCTGCAATGAAAAAAATTGAAGAGAATTCTTCCGAAGATGAATATCTGCGGAAACTTTCAAGTGCGGTTCTTACAAATCTTAAACTTCCGAGTGCATCAGTTTACTCTGAATAAAGAAATCAGATTTATAAGCGGTATGCTTTTTCTTAAGAGGAAATAGCAGCCGCTTTTGTTTTTTAGGAGCGATATATGCAATTTCTAAAGAAAATATCTGCCGTCATTTCTATTATTTTTCCTTTCTTTGTTATAAGTTGTGCTTCAACTCCTGTTCAGCAAGCCCCTGCTTGGATTACAACCGATGTTCGCTTTGTCTATAATGAAAGTGAATACCTTGCAACTGTAGGCGATGGGAACTCTGAAGATTTGGCGAAGTATGATGCCTTGAACAAGCTTTCGCAATATTTTGAAACAAAAGTCCGTTCTGAAGGTGTGGCATTAAGAACAACGACAGATTCCTCATTTTCATCTTCTTCTGTACAGACAATTTCCGTAAAGTCGAATGCTGACCTTTTTTGCGTTGAATATGATAAATACTATGACAAAAAACAGAATAAATACTATTGCGCGGCATTCATAAACCGTGCAAAAGCATGGGAACGCTACGAGCCGAAAGTCGCTCAGGCTCAAAAAAAATTTATGGCGGAATACAACGCGGCTTTTGGAGAGATGGAAGAACTTAAAAAAGTTATTCGAATAAAGCGTTGTTTTTCTCCTGCTCAAGAATATCTCGTTCAACTTGATTATGCCCATTCTCTTTACCCAAGCGGTGCCGCTTCTTATGAAAAAGACCGCGATACAATAGCAGGCCTCGACGAAGAATTATTTTCTACGCGCGAGTCAATCACGATGGGAATAGAGGTTGTTGGCGATAAGGACGGAAAAATCAAAGGAACTCTGACGCAAATAATCGGCAACAATCAGGGATTCCGCCTTGTGAGCGGAAAATCGGGCGATTATTTTGTCCGTGCCGTTGTTGAAAAAAATGATATAAAACATCCCGAAGATTATGATGCGATTACCGCAGAACCTCGTCTTTCTGTTGAGATTCTAAAAGGTGCAGAATGTATTTTCCCCTACAACAAAGGTTTAAAAAAAATAACAGCTTTTAATCCTGAAGTCATAGATAAAAAGGTATATGGCGGTTTTGTTGAATTACTTGAACGCGATTTTGCGGACGAGATGAACAAAGCGTTTGAACGCTGGTGTAGATAATGACTATTAGCGGAACTATCCAATCTAGATAGGAGCTTGTATATGAAAAGAAAAACTATTGCTGTGCTTTGTGTGGCACTTGGATTACTATCTGCCGTAAGTGCGGCAGATTCTCGTTTTGTAGGTGAAAAGGCGAAAAATACTCGCATTGTAGTACCTACTCCCTCGACCATGTTTACCGATGAAAGTGACAGCTGGATTGCGTTCATGTTGCAGGGAATGTTTACAACAAATTTGCAAAATTACACAGAAATGACGGTAATTGACCGTATGGCGGTTCAAAAAGTAATAGACGAACAACGTCGCTCAGGAAATGCTACCTATTCTGAAAAAGACCAGATTGAAGCAGGTCGGTTAGTGTCCGCCCAGTTCATGCTTTCTGTACAAGTCATAAAGGCATCAGGATTGTATACGCTCGATTGTAAAGTTGTCGATTTGGAAACAGGAAAGGCGGTTGGAAAAGCATATACAAACCCGAACTGTCTTTCTGAATCGCTACGCAACGGTACGGCAGTCAATGCGGCTACTCGCGAAGTTTTGTTAGGCCTTGGCATACCAAATACACAGCTTGCTGGACTTGGCGGAGCAAAACTTACAGAACAATTGGGCGTACCAGTTTTTGTGGGAGATACTATTACAGTAAGTAAAAAAGGCGGGGATTTTGCAACAATTGCAGAAGCCGTTTCCGCAGCACAGGAAGGTGCGACAATAAACATCATGCCTGGAATTTACAAAGAAACACTCATTATCAGCAAACATATAAAACTTGCAGGTCTTGATGCTGGAACGGTTGTTGTTGAAGGGAAAAGCGGTACGATTTGTACGGTGACATCTGATGCAGAAATTTCAAACATGACATTTCGTAACAGCAAAAAGCATAAGCCAATCGAGAGTAAAAAAGAATCTCCCAAAAACGGTTTAGCTCTGGTTTTATGTACAGGTAACGCCCGTTTCGATGGATGTATTTTTGATAATGCAGCGGACTACGGATTGCAGTTAAGCGGAAAAGGCGCAAAGCCACTCGTGTTCAATTGTACAGTAAAGAACGCCCAATATCATGGTACAAAAATTATGAATGGCGTTCAGCCAATTCTAGACACTTTCTACGTGGAACAATGTGCAAACGGTATATATATTTCTGATAAAGGAACAATGGCTGTGTTGAACAATTGTACCGTTCAAAAAAATTACCAGTCAGGAATAGTGGTAGACTCGCTTGCGGAATTGAAGGCTGAAAACTGCACAACGGGACTCAACGCTTCTAACGGCATTGTATTTCAAAAACAAGCAACGGGAACTATAATTGCTTGTAATGCATCAAATAATAATGTATGTGGAATTTTAATAGCAGATTTGAAAACAAATCCCTGTATTCAAAACACTGCTATGCATGAAAATGGAACTTGTGGCATTGCCGTTACCTATCAGGCATCGGGAATTATTACGAGTTGTGATATTTTTGCAAACAAAGAAACAGGCATTTACATAAAAGACTCTGGTTCTAGTCCTATTATTCAAAACTGTTCTATCCGCAATGGAAAATATGGTATCACACTACAATCTACAGGGGTAGTAAATGGCTGTGATATATCTAACAATGAAGAAATCGGTATATTAATTGGTGGACTAGGCTCTAATCCTTCTATTTCGGATTGTAGGATTTATGATAACAAACGAAACGGTATTAGTATAATTGAAGCTGCAGGAAACATATCGAATTGTGATGTATTCTCAAATACAGGAAGCAATATACGAATAGGTCTAGCAGGAACAAAACCAACAATTTCATATTGCAAAATTCATGATGGATTGTCAAAAGGAATTGAGGCAAGCGACAAAAGTGGAGCAACAATAAAAAATTGTGAAATCTATGGAAATCGTGAAAGTGGAATCGATGCTATTGATGCAGAAACTGTAATTACGTTAACGGATTGTTCAGTTTATCGCAATATCCAACACGGAATTTGGATACATGAAACTGCCCGTGGTAATATCAGCAATTGCGATATTTTTGAAAATACACTTGCCGGGATAACACTGGAAGACTCAACAAGTGAATCATTGATAAAAGATTGCAAAATCCATGACGGTTTGCTTGTTGGGATATTCGTAAGAAAAAACTCATCTGTTCAGTTTTCGCATTGTGATATATATGCCAATACTATGGCAAATGTTAATATAATAGATTCAGATAATTCAATATTAATTCGTTTTGTTGATTGTAATATCCACAATGGAAAAGCAGAGGGTGTTCGCATAGAAGAGAATGGAAGCGGGAGTTTTTCAAACTGTAATATTTATGAAAATGAAGAATGGGGCATACTCGTAACAGATTCTGAAAAAGTAAGTTTTTCGTCATGTACAATTCATGATAGCTTAAATACAAGCATAGCACTTGGAGGAAAGAAAACAAAAGCATTCTTTTCAAAATGTATAATATGTAACGGGTATAAAAGTGCCGCCTATCTTACGGATGGGGCTTCTGGAGAATTTACAAATTGTGATATATATGGGAACGCATGGCGAGCTATTGAAATTGAAGGACAAGCAACAAATTCAATATTAGACCATTGCAATATACATGATGGCGAGGAACAAGCCGTGCTTGTTCATAGTGGCGGAACTGTTACACTAAGAAGTTGCGAAATATTTACTAAATATAATCCTAATGCATCTATTAGCATTGAGGATGCTAATTCAAAGTTGGATATTAGCAATTCAAAAATACGAGGGTATACTGTTGGTATTTTCGCCAAGACAAATGCTATTTGCACAATAAAAGACAGCAGTATTTATGAAAATGCACTTTGTGAAATTCTTATAAGAAACTGTACCGCAAATGTGCAAAACTGTGAAATTTACAATCATAGTTCTAATAAAACTTCAGCTGTTGTATTTGAAAGTAATGCATCTGGAAGTGTGACAAATTGTAAATTTAAGAATAACGCAATATACGCGCTCTTTATTGATAATGGATGCTCTGTACGCACAAGCGGAAATACAGGTTTATAATTGTTGATAAAAACAAAGGATTTTTTTATGGTACACAAAACAAATGATGAAGAAAACTATTCTGGAATAATTGAGGATGGTTTTGAAGCGTATAACGTCGCATTTGATGAAATTGTTTCGTTCGTCAAAGAGAATCGAGAAAAAAAACTTGACTTGATGATTCGCTTTGAGGATTTTCTCGTGGTGAAAATGCAACTTTCAACCGTGTTGGAAAATCTATGTGGGCTTGAACTTCCCGAAAAATCCCTGATTTTGCGGCTTCCTATCGGGCTTACCCACTTTGAGGACGAAGATTTGTCGGGAAAATATCCATTCTCGGAGTTTGAGCAAAGTAAACAGGTAAAATTATCTTTTATCTACAAGATTGTTTTGCCACCAACATTCAACCAATTGATTCGTTTTGAGAAAAAGGGCATTACCCTTGTCGTTCCGTCTACGTTGAATTATGTCGTTGGTCAAGATTTTAGCAGTGGCGAAGCCTTATGGAGCAATGGAAAAAATGGATATGAAACATACCCCGTCGAACAAAAGTTTGTGGAATTGAATGAATACGCATTTGTGTTCGACAATATTGCGAGTTCGTATGAAAGCGATTTTGATACAAAAAACTTTTCCAGCCCTATGGCAACCCCTGTTGCTTGTGTACCGCAACCTTATAGGGCGAAAGCAGCAATTCGCGACCATATACTATGCGGAAAACTTAGCAGAGAAATCAATAGAGACAACAAAGTAACTAAGGAAGAGAAAAACGCTATTTTTACTGCCGAACAAGAGCGCAGAAAAATAGAAGCAGCGGTTTTTGCACCGCCTGCTATAGGAGTCAACAAAACCTTTTTTATTCAAGTAGCAATTTATCAACACAAAGACTTTATAGAAATAAAAACAAAACATGGTCTGTTTAAAGATATGTCCAAATTACATAAAAATAAAACAGTAAGGCTCAAAATTCCCAAAAAAGCAAACATTAGTATAAAACTGACCTTAAAAGATCCTAAAAACAAATTTGTTCTCGAAAAAGAATACTCCACGAAGTGGGAAAACATATCTATCGAAAAAGACTTTGATACGAAAATTCCTGAAATGCCTTCAGAAAGGCAAGTATTGGGAAATGTAGAAATTCTTATAAATGGCAAATCTTCTTGTGAAATGCAATTTGCAATAATTGTTTTTCCTGAATTTAGTGAAGCTTTAAATAGTATTAAAGGTTTTTTGAATTCTCCGTTGGGAAAAACAATAATGGCAGTGGTGGTGTATACCGTTACTGACGGATTAGATGTTACAGGAATTTTAACTTAAGAAGGAGCATTTTCATGAAAAAAATAATTTTATCATTTTTATTTATTTTTTTATTCTCACTTACGCTTTCCGCTCAGTCTTTCAAAGGACAGCGGCTTGCCGTACCTGAACCAAGTTTCCAAAATGCACCCGATGATGAAAAATGGATTCCGATTTTTGTGCAGGGACAATTGACATCAGTTTTACAGAATTACACGGATAAAGCCGGCGTAAAACTGATTGACCGCCAGAATATCACCCAATGTATAAAAGAGCAGAAGTTTTCTGAAAAAGCATTTATCGATGAAAATACACAACTTGAAGTAGGAAAATTAGTAGCTGCAAATTATATTGTCTCTATTTCAATTCTCAAGAAAAAAGATACCTATGCCGTAGATTGCCGAATAAACGATGCGGAAACTGGAGAGGCTGTGGGAAGAGCATTCCGAAATCCTAACTGTACGGCTGACTATCTTGAAAATGGAAATCTGATTAATGACATGGGCTATTCACTGCTTCTAGGAATAGGCATAAGTGAACGAGATTTGTCGGAGTTAAAATCTGAATCTAATAATCCAACATTGATAACGGAAGAGCAAAAGCAAATTGTTTCCGATAATACGAATCTTGCAAAAGGTATTTCTATAGAACGTGATAATGGCGATACTAATCAAGTTATTGCATATTATGACAAAATTAGTACCGATTCTGCTATGTCGGGTGAAGCATTGTGGAGACTGGGATGGAAATACTATTCTGGTGAAGGTGTAGAAATAGACTACGCAAAGGCGGCTGAATACTATATGAAGTCAGCTCAAAGTGGCTATGCGCCTGCTCAAAATGCAATTGGTTTATCGTATTATGAAGGTAAAGGTGTCAAGCAAAATTATACAACTGCCGTATATTGGTTAAAAAAAGCTGTAGAACAAGATGAGGAATGGGGGCAGAATAATTTAGGATTATGTTATCTTGATGGAAAAGGCGTTGAAATAAATTATAACAAGGCGATTGAATTGCTTAATAAATCAATTAAACAAGGAAATACTCATGCTTTGGTTAATTTGGGAAATTATTATAAAGATGTAAAAGGAGATTATATTTCTGCATTTAATTTATATAAAAAAGCAGCTGACAGAAACGATGAGTTTGGAATTGCTGCGTTAGGTATTTGTTATCATTATGGTTGGGGAATTTTAAAAGATGATAAAAAAGCATTTGAGTACTTTGAGATTGCAGCAAAGCGTGATGTGACAAATTCTCAAGTTTGGTTAGGAATGTGTTATTCAAATGGCTACGGAACACCTATAAATGAAACTCTTGCTGTTGAATGGTATAGAAAAGCTGCAAAAAACGGGGATGCTATGGGACAATATGATTTAGGCTGTAATTATTATATAGGAAAAGGGGTTCGGAAAGATTATAATCAAGCATTTTTTTGGTGGTTAAAATCCGCTGAACAAGGAAATGCTGATTCCCAATCATGGGTCGGTACATGTTATTATAATGGAACTGGTGTTCAAAAGGATTATAATAATTCATTTTATTGGTCACTAAAAGCAGCTGAACAGGGGAATGCTCAGGGACAGTATCTTGTAGGCATCTGTTATTATTACGGTTGTGGTACAACTCTAAATATAGATAAAGGAGTTTATTGGTGGAAAAAGGCTGCCGAGCAGGGAAATGAATATGCAAAGTATGAACTTAGAAAGCTAGGGTTGTAATAACATATTTAAGAGGAGAAAATACAGATTGAAATTGAAATTAGGTATAGCCTTTTATTTGCTTTATATTCTCAGTTTTCCTATTTTTTCACAAGAAGTAATAAATCATAAAAATGATGTATGGTATCAACTCATTTGCATTCCTACTGATGATGGACAAGAGCCTTATACTTTTGAATGGATTTGGCGTAATTCTTCATGGAAAGATGTAATAGGCTTTGTTGAACCGAAAAAAATGTTAAATGGTAGTTTTAAGCTCTCTGATTTTGTTTTTATGAATCCTTCTAGTCGAATGGCTATAGAAGTGCGAGAAGCTCTTTCTATTTTTGAAAACAATAAACTTACAGATAAAACTACACATGTCGCTGGTAATGTCACTTATTATATCAAAAAAAATGGAGTCGTATGGCAACCAGACAAGACATTTCTATTAATGCTTGTAAAAATAAATGTTTATCCAGAAAGTGAAAATGATTCTGGATATGATTGGTGGTAAATTATTTGCCAGGAGTAAACTATGAAAAAAAAATATATAAAGATTCCTTTTATAATATATATTTGCTTCCAGTCTTTTCTTTATTGTGAGGAACCTAAAAACACTGAACTTTCTATTGAAGAAGCTAGAGGATTGTACTCACTATTAGAAAATATAAAAGGGCAAAATTCTCTTTTTCCGGAGGAAGTAAATGCAGAAAATCTTAAAACGCTTTTAAAATCAGATTATACAAATGGAGTCACACTATATGAAAAAAATCCGTATGCACTGAATATTTTTAATTGCATTTTTATTGAAGTGAAGAAAAACAATCTTATTGGATTCGAGACTTTTGTTTCAACGGATTCGTCACAAAGTACAGAGGAATGTATTAAGATTGCAAATGAGTGGAACAATAGACATTCCTTTGCAACGGTTTCTTTTTCTGAGAATGAATTTTATATTCAATATTTTATGTCATTCATTGGCGGAATTCATGCAGATAACTTTAATTATACAATTGATTGGGTTCTTGCTTCTTCATTTCATTTTGAGAATTTCTTGAAAGAATATCTGAAAAATAAAAGTAAATGATAAGATTTTGATAGTGAGAATTCGTTCCAATTAATTTACTCAAAATCTTCATGTGCAATCAAAAGAAACTGCTCCGGCGTTATTGCGGGAACTGCGCAATTCTTAAAATCGTCAGTGTCGCGGGTGATGATATAATCGACATCACATGCAAGTGCCGAGCCGTGCTGCATGGAATCTTCCAAATCTTCAAAATTGCCATCGTTTATGGCAGAAATAAGCTGCGCCTTTGTAAGCCCTGCAACATCAAAAACATAAAGAAGATTGTTCAGCGTGTTTCGGCAATAATCTACATCTTTATGCTCACTTTCTTTAAGAACATAAAACAATGTGGCAAAACTGTGTAATGCAATATATCCGTCAACAAAAGTAATACAGCAGTCAATAATTCTCTTTGACTGAGAAAAATGAGGTTCACGGCGAAGAATTACATCAAGCAGAATATTAATGTCAATTAAGGCTTTCATATTTCCTCATTACAGCGTTTGCAACTTCTTTTGAGCCATCCTTGCTTACGCCTGTCGAACCTTTAAAACTCATTGCCAGAATATTATCCAAAGCCTTCTTTGCCAATTCTCGTTCTTCGGGAGTCTTTGAATTCTGCATCGGTCGTTTAGCCTTTGGAAGAGTCTCAATGTATGTAATGACATTCAAAGTCTGCTCGTCGTCCAGAAGGTCAATGCTCCGTATTGCCCTCTGTCTCAATGCTACTGCTGGCATAGTTCTACCTCCGTTTTATGAAGATGAGTATATTATACCATGAAATTTGATTTTTTGTGAATTATTTGGAAGAGTTTATAAAAGGTGGAAGGAAGTTTAAAGGGCGGGTGGGCGGGAAAAAGAAAAAAGCCTAAATTAAGCAACGAAAGTTTTTGTGTTTGCAGAAAATGTTTTAGTAAGAAAAGCGTTAGGGATACGGAAGGCGCGAAGCGTTGCCGTAGGCAATGAAACGTTAGCGGAACCTGTAGTAGCCCGACCCACGAAGTGGGGAACGCCCAGAATAGACTCTTCAATCAAACACTGATGTGTCATAGAAAGGTCAAGACCGTTAGCAACAATAGTGCGAAGCTCCTCAACATTGTAGCAGAAACCGCCACCCTGACCGCCCATAGTGTAAGCAGGTCTAACAACCAGAGGGAAGCCGATTTCTTCAGCAATCTTTTCAGCGCCTTCAACAGTGTGACAGATTCCCGAGCGAGGAGTGTCGATACCAAGCGATTTCATAGTCTCCTTGAAAATCTCACGATCCTCACCGCGCTCAATAGCATCAAGGTTTACACCGATAACCTTAACGCCGTATTTATCAAGAACGCCGGCCTTGTTCAATTCCATAGCCATGTTCAAACCAGTCTGACCACCAAGGTTTGGCAAAAGGGCATCAGGACGTTCCTTTTCAATAATCTGAGAAAGACGCTCAACGTTCAGCGGCTCAATGTAAGTAGCGTC
>ODAI012015690.1_pt1 | contig 11401 bp, 9 predicted proteins | sample 1539321 | NCBI WGS metagenome assembly ODAI01 (sample SAMN02144231, study PRJEB22623) | gut metagenome | biome: sheep rumen | host: Ovis aries | place: New Zealand
ACCTAGGAGGGGTATAATTATTATACTTTATCTTTCTAGTGGCTTTTGCCACGTTATGATCTGAGTCTTCAACAGCATATGTAATATTACATATGTGCTTTTTCTTGTCTGTAAAATTAGAAATTGACTCAATTACTAATCCCGCTGTTAAATCTCCATCTTTGGTATCGGTGACTTTTACACTTTTCATTAATTCTCTATCAGTAGCATCAACGTTCACTGATAACATTTTAGGACCAATTTCTATTTTAGGTGGGTTTGTATCCAATGATCCTTTAAAAGACCACCATTTAAATATAAATAGAGCTGTTCCTATTAAAAACGCCACTATCACTATAGGTTTAACAAATCTCATCTTTCCTTGTATGATTATTTATAAGTAAATATCATACATTCCTTTCTTTTTTTATTCTGTGTATTTCATAATACATTCAGATACTGTGGACTTTTTATTTTTCCTTGTAGTTTGACTACTCAGTTGGAGTGTATTGCCGCTACTTTATCTGAATTGTTTATTAGTTGGATGTACCTTTGAGTGCTTATTTCAATCAAGTTTACGATGATATTGTTTAGGTGGACATCGCAGTGTCGAAATTCTTATGAAAGGAGGCTATATCAATGATTTATTTAGGTATTGATATTGCCAAACTCAATCATTTTGCCTCAGCCATCAATTCTGATGGCGTGGTACTCTTCGAGCCATTCGAATTCTTGAACGACAGTGATGGTTTTCATTCACTTCTTGCTAAACTATCTAGTTTCAATAAGGATGAAACCATCATTGGTCTTGAATCTACGGCTCACTATGGCAATAATCTTGTATCCTTTCTTGTCTCTAAAGGTTTCAATGTTTGTGTTATTAATCCAATTCAAACTGCTTCTTTACGTAAACACAACATTCGTAAAATCAAAACTGATAAGGTTGATACATTTATCATTGCTAAGGCTATCGCTTTAATGGATAATCCAAGATTTGTTACTCTTTATGATATTTCTCTTATGCAACTAAAAAATCTTGGACGTTTTCGCCAGAAGTTAATCAAACAGAGAACTAGGCTTAAGATTCAATTAACTTCTTACATTGATCAAGTATTTCCTGAATTACAATACTTCTTCAAAGCAGGTATCCATCAAAAGTCTTGTTATGCTCTTTTGAAGGAATCACCATGTGCAAGCGATATTGCTTCTATGCATTTGACTCATCTCAAGACACTTCTTATGTCTAACTCCCATGGACATTTCAAGAAGGAAACTGCCTTAGAATTAAGAGTTCTAGCACAGAAATCTGTTGGTACTTACGACAAATCTCTATCCATTCAGATTACTCATACTATTATTCAAATCGAACTATTAAATGAGCAAATCTTAGATATTGAAGAAGAACTAACAGATATAGTTAATTCACTTGATACTGTTATTATGACCATTCCAGGTATCGGTCCTATTAATGGCGGAATGATACTTGGGGAGATTGGTGATGTGAAACGTTTTTCTAATTCTAGCAAACTTCTAGCTTTTGCTGGATTAGATCCTTCTGTTTATCAATCTGGAAATTTTTCTGCTAGGAAAACCAAAATGTCTAAACGTGGTTCTCCTACATTACGTTATGCATTAATTAATGCTGCTCACAATGTTGTCAGACATAACAAAACATTTCAAGACTACTATAATTCAAAACGTTCAGAAGGTCGTTCACACTACAATGCACTTGGTCATTGTGCTGGAAAACTTGTTCGTGTTATTTACAAAATGCTATCTGATAATGTTGAATTTAACCTAGATTAGCATTTGTCTTTTATATTTTCAAAAACTTTCCTTTTGGAAGGTTTGTTAATATTGTGATTATTTTTGTCAATGAAAAAATTTAATTATTTGCTATTTTTCTATTGACTTTTCATAGTTGGTCTCCAAAAACTATAACCTAATAGCATTTTTCACTTTTTTTCTAGCATAAAAACAAACTAATCCATAAAAACAATTATGTGTTTTTCTCATTAAGCTGAGAGTTCTGCTGCTCATTTTATCATATATATCACCTGCATTCTCAGCGATATACTTATCAAATTCAACATACTCTTTTTTCTTATCTCTATCTAAAATAAAGAATAGATTTAAATAGTATCTACCAAGAGATATCATAGCTTCATCAAGATATCTATTGTATTCTTTATTATTTTGATCCTCATTTCTAAATCTTATCAATTCTTTATAAGATTTTACAGCATCTTTATAGTGCTTTTTCATCCCTTCCACACTCATACTCTGCTCATCTAATCCTATTCTATACATATAGACCGGATAATCTACATATACTAATGTATCGCATTTCGACATGCATTTTAGTAAGTATTCAGTATCCGTGTAAAAGCATTTTTCACTTATTGATATTTCTTCATTCTGAATACTTCTTGTTTTAAAACATGCCTGATGCATACATATTCTATTATTAACAGGATACTCTTTATATGTGAACATTTTATTAACAAGACTATCATCAAAAGGTTTAATTATCTCTTCTTCTCTTGTCTCATCAATAACTTGAATATGAGGTGTTATAACCAAATCTGCATCTGTTTTTTTTAAAAATATTATCAGCTTTTTGAGATTATTATAATCATACCAATCATCACCATCAAGCAACTTATAGTATTTCCCCTTAGCTACTGGTAAGCTTGCATTGATTGTTGATCCGTATCCACCATTTTCTTTATTAATAATGACAATAGATTCTGGATACCTAATCTCATACTCTTTTGCAATTGATAAAGTATTATCTTTTGAACCATCGTTTACAATTATGATTTCCAAATCATCTATCACATCTTCTTTGCATAGATTCTCTAGTGTATTATTAATAAATTTTTCAATATTATATGATGCTATCGAAATCGTTAGAGTTTTCATCTCTACTCCTATCTGAACTATTATTTGATGCTAATAGTAATTTTGGTATACAAAAAGGTTAAATACTTCATCATGAATATTTTTAATGAATCTTTGAATCCTTTTTTAGGATATTTTTTTGCATGTTTTTTAAATGTTTTTTTCCACTTCTTTTTTTCTATGGAATTTCCCTTGTACTCGTATAATCTATATAGTATTTCATACGATGTTGCAAACTTGAAAGTATTAAATGCCTCTGATTCTCTTATGTCATTCTTACTATAGTATTGTGATAATCTTCCCACCACTATATATTTGTCAAAAAAATGATTATCCTCAATATTTCTACTTATTGTTCCTTCTCTTACTCTATAATTATACAAAGACTTTTCATCATAGTAAAACTTTTCAATATTTGTGTAAGCTATTCCATTATAGTAATAATCATCTCCCAGAGTTATATCTGTTTCAAACCGAATACTAGAAACAACTTCTCTTTTATATAATTTGCTCCAAACCGATGAACAAAATATTTTTTCATAACTGAGCATTCTATTTATTAATTCATCTTTATTAATCTCAAAACTTTTGTAATTAGTATAAGACTTTGTTTTTGTACCATCACTATAAACTCCGCTACTGCTACACATAACGATGTCTGCATTATGTTTAATCATGTTATTCATCATGGTTTCATACATCTCTTTTTCTATGTAATCATCATGATCTACAAAGCCTATAAAATCTCCACTTGCTTTATCAAGTCCTAGATTTCTAGCTCTAGCAACCCCTCCATTTGGTTTATCAATTACTACAATTCGATTATCTTTCTGTTTCCACTCATTACAAATATTTAAAGAATTGTCTGTAGAACCATCATTTACTAATATTATTTCTAAATTTTTATATGTTTGATTAACAATGCTTCTAATGCATTGATTTAAATATTCTTCCGAATTGTATATTGGCACTATTACACTAATCTTATTACTATTCATAATAATCCTATCCTAATTCCTGGTTCACTGAATCTAATGCTGCCCTTATAACTTTGTCCATATCGAAATATTGATACATTCCTAATCTTCCCCCGAAGAGCACATTATCTTCCTTATCTGCTAGTGCTTTATATTGTTCATATAGCGAATTGTTCTTTTCGTTATTAACTGGATAATATGGTTCGTCTCCCTTAGCCCAACTTGATGGGTATTCTTTAGTAATCACGGTGTGTGGGATACTTCCTTCTTTTTCTCCTTGACATCCAAACTCAAAGTGCTTGTGTTCAATTATTCTAGTGTATGGAATATCATATTCTGTATAATTAACCACGGCATTACCTTGGTAGTTCTCACATTCTAATCTTTCATGTTCAAACTTTAAACTTCTATATTCTAATTCACCATAACAATAACCAAAGTATTCATCAATCATTCCTGTGAATAATATTTTCTTTGCACAATTTTGGTACTCTTCCCTATTATCAAAAAAATCTGTATTAAGCCTTACCTCAATTCCATCAAACATTCTTTCAACTATTTGTGTATATCCGCCTATTGGGATTCCTTGATACTTATCGTTGAAGTAATTATTGTCATATACCATTCTTACAGGCAGTCTTTTAATAATAAAACTAGGTAATTCATTGCATGGTCTTCCCCACTGTTTACCAGTATATCCTTTTATTAGTTTTTCATAAATATCTATTCCTACCATAGATATCGCTTGTTCTTCCAGATTTTTTGGATTAGTAATGCCTGCTTCTTTAACTTGTCCCTCTATTTTAGTTCTAGCCTCTTCAGGAGTTTTAACACCCCACATTTGACTAAATGTGTTCATATTGAATGGTAGGTTGTACACTTCATCTTTATATACTGCAATAGGAGAGTTTGTATATCTATTAAACTCAGCAAATTGGTTAATATAATCCCATATTTCTTTATCAGAAGTGTGGAATATGTGTGCTCCATATTTATGAACATTTATACCATCATCATTTTCTGTATAAACATTTCCAGCTAAATGCTTCCTTTTATCTATAACAAGAACTTTTTTTCCTTTTTTATTTGCTTCGTGTGCAAAAATACTTCCAAAAAGTCCTGCTCCTACTACTAAATAGTCATACATATTATTTACCTCTCAACATATTCTATCTCTGGTTTAAAATGTCTTCCAGCCACTCTTCCTTTTACTAGTGTTTTTATCCTCTTTAACTTATTATCAGGACTTTTTCTCAATACTAGCAAAAAGTGTCCTCTGAAATTTGCTTTATACTCTTTCATTGTCTTGTTTCTTCTAGCAATATAGTACTCATTTCTAAAAGCGAGTTTATATCTATCTATTCTATCAACAGAATCTAACGCTATATTAGAACCATCGTTTGTCTTAATTTTATGAACCACCTTGCTTCTTGAAACATAATAGCACGGATATTTCTTTGAAATTCTATCTGTATACTCTTGATCATCTGACCAAATAAAGAATTCTTTAATTGGTAATCCCACATCAAATACAGCTTTTGAGTTAATCATTATAGATACAAAAGATGCTCTATTTATTCTCACTATTCCTTTTTCAACATATTTATAGTCCTCAAATGTATGCCATGGATTAGTGCGCAGCAAATTCATTTTGCTCCAAGTATCATCCTTCCATAAAACTGTACTTGCTAAAAATCCATAATTACCACTTAATTCACTATCGGCATTAACAAGTTCTTCTAATGCCGTTCTTTCAGGAATAGTATCATCATCCATTATCCATATCTTTTTATATCCTTCAAGACATGCTTTTTTTATACCGAAAGAAAAACCCCCTGCTCCTCCTAAGTTTTCTCCAGTATTGAAATAAAAAATACTATCATTTGTATCAATGAGTTCCTTAATGAAATCATAGGTGCCATCTGTACTTGCATTATCAACAAGCATAATATCAAACTGCTTATATGTTTGATTAAGCAGTGATAGTAAATTCTCTTTCAATAATTCTTTTCTATTGTATGTGACTACAATTGCTACTGTATCATTCATATCTTTACAATTCTTCTTCCATAGTTATTAATTAGATATACCAATATAAACTCTATGATCATTAATATTAAAAACGTTATTGCTATATTAGCCCACAACGGTATATCCCATGTATTCTTCCTTAGTATTTCTATAAAAGGAATCGGGAAGTGCGTAGCCATTATTATAAGACTATTCTTCCCTAGATATTCTATAGGTTTACATTTAACAATAATCGTTTTTGCGATAATAATTATTGATTTTGAAGTAGATAGCGCGAAGTACCAAAACAATAACACATTATTCCCCATCAACGATTCTTTCAAGTCTACATTACCATTATACTTGCAAAAACAAACATTAAATACTATAACTGCAATACCTATGATAGCATAACACTTGTTATTGCATTTTATTTTTGCCAACCAATATCCTATTACAACAAAAACATATGCGGTTATAATTCTATTTATAATAATTATGATTTCCTGTACCGCATTATTCAGAGGTAATAGTTGGTTCTTTAAAGCAATACAGATCAATGAACAAATAATTACACAGAAAGTATTAAAGATTAATTCAGCTTTAGGATTAACTAACTCTCTAAGTTTGAAAATAATCTCAGCTATTAATAAGGCAGGTATAAACCAAAGGGTTAAAAAACCATCTCCTATAACTGTTTTTAATATAGTTTTTCCAACAAACTGAGCAATATCCATTTCATGATATGCTATCTTATATATCACTCGAGTGATAATTGCTATTAATGAGAAAGTAAAATATGGCCATAAATATGCTTTACATTTTCTAAAAATGAATTCTTTTATGCTTTCTTGTTTTTCATTTGTTTTCAATAATATGCCAGATACTAAATAAAAAATTGGTACGTGAAAAGAAAACAAAAACATATAAAGAGATGTTTGTTTCAAATCAGCACCATATCTGGATGGTGCTTCTCCCATAACATGTCCAAGCACTATGGCTAGTATGGCTACTCCCTTTACTATATCTATATAATTAATTCTTGCTCTTTTTGTCATTTTACTCCCTATCATTATCCTTGATGAATTTGAGTTATATATACCATACCAATATTAGCAACAATTCCTACTGCTAGTAACAAAACAATAACTGTTTTTATACTTTTTTGTTTTATTTTTTTTATCATGTTCGCGCATATCCAAATAATGCTCATATATAAAACGAAATACATTCTAGGGCCTGATGCTAGCATTGTAGGGGAAGCTATCAGTATGAATCTTGAGATCAATCCCCCCAGTAGTATTAATATCATAATTATTCTTTTTTTACTATTTCCGTAAACAATTAATATGTTCCAAATTACTGAAACGAAATATATTAATGCTAATATAAATAGAACGTAATTGAAATAATAGTTTTTTGTTCCCTTTTTTAGGATTATATCTGTAAAAACATAATGGAAATTTCTGTTTATTAAAACATTTACTACGAAATAATATGCAGATAAGGCAATACTTAATAATAATGGTATTACGTTGATTACTTTTTCGTATATTTTTTTAGAATTTTCCCATCCCAGAATAAGGAGTAATAAACTGAAAGTAAGAAATAATATATTAGGTAGTGAGGTAAAATGTTGCAGCGTGGAAACAGTACATATCCTTATCTTATCAAACCAGCTTAATATATTATACTCTGGCATATGTGTTTTTATTTCATAAGGAATTCTCTGTTTATTACCCACACAAATAATGGTATTTATGAGACCTCCCACACTAATAATGATTGAAAGAATAATCCATCTTATATTAAAACTACAATCATCGTATTTTTTAGAGAAATATATGCAAGCCAATAAAGTAATAATATTTAACACGCACATAATTTCACTAAATGATGCAAAAATCATTAGTAAAATATAGATGCAAGCATATATTATATTTTTTTCATTCTTTTTTTTATATAATATATAAAATGCAACCAGTGCTGCTGTAAAAGGCCATACATAATTAATAGTTGAAGCAACCCAACCTGCTGATGCCATATGTTGGAATGGATATGCGCATATCAAAAGTGCCATACCAATATAATGGTTCGATAATTTAGCCAATACTTTATAACAAAAAGCAAGTACAACAATATCAATCACTTTCCAAATAAAAGATGGTAGTGAAATAAACACGAAATTAGTAAGATCAATCAAAAACCTAGAAGTCCACGTGCTATATCTTTTTATGGCAATTGATAAAACATCGTAGTTATTCTTTTCAGAGATTAATCTAAACTTCTTGTCGTCTACAAATGTTGGTTCCGCTATTAAATGGATAATTACAAAAACAACTAAAAAGATTGTCCATCCTATGAAGACTTCCTTCTTAATTCCGAGTATTTTTTCTTTTCCGTTATATTTTTTGTATATTTCTCTAAACATCAATTTTGCAATCCTTTATGCTAATCTATTTCTTCTTTTTCTATAGTAGTAAATCACTATTCCATTAAAAAATCCTACTAACCTAGGGCATTTATCAAATAAAGCCATATCAATTCTAAGCCATTTATTTTTCACCACTTGTTTTGCTCTGTTATAACAGCTGTGAAAACTATCATAAAACTTTTGAGTATGCACCTTATAATTATTAACTTTATACTTCCTTGCTAAACAATAATAAACAAAGAGTTTTATATAGTATTGCTCTTCATATTTAATTGCTGTGTCTGGAATATTGTAGTCATAACATATATCCGCCATATATTTATAGAAATCTACATATGTAAGGTTTCTTTCAGTAAATTTACTCCTCGTAAATGAATTCTCATTTGATCTATTCCAATAATACATCGGATCATTTATATACATAAACTTTTTATTATTAATCAAGTAATCTAGTACATAATATCTGTCCTCACCATATCCATCTCTAAACTTGATGTCTTTAGCTTTTTCTCTAATGAAAACTTTATCCCAAACATAAGGTCTTACATCTCCATCAAATAATTCTAATGCTTCCTTTGTATCAAATATGTGTTGTTCATATTTGTATTCATTATCACAAAAAGTTTTATCTGGATAGACGAGATTTACCCCACATTCTGCATAGTCAACATTATTTTCTTCTAAACATCTAATAAGCTTTTCATACATAGTCGGATCAATGTAATCATCATTATCCACTAACGCTAAGTAATAACCGGTAGCTATTTTTATTCCATTATTTCTTGCTTGTGAAATGCCAACATTCTCTTGATGTATTACTTTTATTCTACTATCCTTCTTAGCATTGTCATCACAAATCTGAGGACTAGCATCTTTAGACCCATCATCTACTAGTATTAATTCAATATATTTGTATGTGGAATTTAAGATGCTATCAATACATCTTTGCAAGTATTTTTCTGAATTGTAAACTGGCACTATTACACTAAGTGTTTTCATTCTATCCTCTTTTATAAATTACTCACTAAGTCTTTCCACTCATTAATTATTGAATTGTAATCAAATCTCTCAAGTTTATACTGTGTCTCATTTGAAAACTTAAATCTAATATCTGGAATACTAATTAATTCTTCCACTCTCTTTGCAAGTCCTTCCAAATCTCCATCTTTTACCAAATATCCATTAATACCATCTTGAATCAATTCACTAGGTCCAGTCTTGCAATTAAAGCTAACCAACGGGAGTTTATATGGTTTTGTTTCAAGTAAGGTCATTGGAAGACCTTCGAATCTAGATGTCATTACATACATTGCCGCATGTGAATAGTAGTCTTCCATATTGTCTACTTCGCCTTTTAGTATTACTTGGTTTTCTAAATCTTTTTCTTTTATCTTATTATCAAGTATCTCATAGTCTTCACCGGTTCCTAAGATTAGCCATTTCCAATCCGGATATTTCTTTATAAAAAGATCTGCTATATCCACTAGCATATCAAATCCTTTTTGGTATGTTAATCTACCCGCACTGATAATAGTTTTAGAATCTTTATCATATTCATAAACCTTATCTGGCCAAATGATTGGATTATATATTCTAGTTACTGGACATCTACACTTTAGATTGCTCTCATAATATCCTTTGTCTTCATCTGTAAGAGTAATGATTTGTGCAGCCCATTTAGCTGCCATCTTTCTAGTATATTTTCTATAAGAAACTACTGGATGTTGATAGTAGTTATAGTGTTCCCAAGATATCACTTTGGTTTTTAAAAATGATGTGGCTGGAATAGTATACATTTCTAGTATTCCATCTATATCTATCAATATATCCACATCGTATTTTTTCATTAGTTTTCTTGTTCTTCTAATGATTCCAGGAAGATGTGTTACTCCACGCACCACATGGTCGTAGATAGTATATCTAGGTATAGTTTCATCCACATAGAAAAAAGGTTCTTCATCTTTTTCTACTAGACTTACTATTGATATATTAAAGTCTTCACATTTATTCAGTTCATTAGCAATTGTTATTGCTACTCTCTCCGTTCCACCACTATTTGTGATATCACCTGAGTAAAACCAAATGTTTTTAGCCATTATTATCTCTTTCCTAATAGTTTTCTTATTCTTTGTTTTGTATCTGCAATTGTCTTAAGAATAAAACTTGTCTTTGCTACTTTTTGTCCAGTCCAATCATTAATTAACTTAATCATGTCCTGTGCCATTTCGTAGTAAATCTTTGGAATAAAATGATTAATGTTTTTATAAAATGATTCTTGACCAGTTATATAGTTATTTACATCTAGTACTGTTGTGTTTTCTTTATCTTTAGCAAATATTCTTGCTGCATCATTATATTCTTTGTGCATTTTTTCTCTATCTTTATATGCAGCAAATTCATTTCCTTCAAACTGAGTTTCTGATCCAAGCATTATTACAAGTAATGTATTATCAGAAAGATTATTTCTAATAAACTCTAAATTCTTAGTAAAGTCTTCTACTGTTATTCTTCCTAAAAACTCATACTTGCGAGAAAAATCTTCTAGAAATTCTTTTGTAAACTTGCATCCACCCGTCCATAGTTTTCCGTCAATATATCCATCCCAGTTTTCTTTATCTGTCATTGGAAATACAGATTCTGTAAATGCAACTAGTTCTCCAGTTTCTTTTCTTTTATACAAACCAAGATTAGCTTCATTTAAAATACTTATAAATACAACATCATATTTCTTTCTATAGATTAAGTCAGAATACATTTCTTTATCCGCAAAAGGAAGCTCATTAAATAACATGTCTTTTTGCTCATTAGATAAAGTCTTTGCCTCTACTATATGAGTTGTGTGGTTTATCTGTTCATCAGATACTCCTCTTTCATTTATGAAAGTAAATTCACTATCTGAATTTTTCCCTAAATCAATATATGAGAATAATGCTTTTAGATCACATGGTCCCTTCACCAGTACGCTGGCATCATTTGCCTTTTCCTTGCCTTCTTCTTCGTTATTTACTTCTTGGTTTATCCACGCAGGGGCATCAGATTCATCTACTTCACCTATAACAGTGCCCACAACTTCTAGCTTTGGATACCCAAGTTTTGC
>ODAI010430816.1_pt1 | contig 11400 bp, 10 predicted proteins | sample 1539321 | NCBI WGS metagenome assembly ODAI01 (sample SAMN02144231, study PRJEB22623) | gut metagenome | biome: sheep rumen | host: Ovis aries | place: New Zealand
TACCCGCCGATCTCAGTTGCAAGGGATGTCTTCCCGGTCGCGCAGTCTCCGACGATCACGAAGTTCTCCATTATGTTTCTGAAATCGATCTGCTCGATCCTCTGCAGCTGCCACTGCAAGCCTTTGGTGATAGTGGTGTGGTCAAAGGTCTTGTCAGGCAGATGGGATTCGTGTCGGAGGGTATCTTTCTTTTTGGCTTTCCGCATCTCGATCTCAGTATGGAAGATATTATACAGATACTCCATGTTGGAAACGGTCTCATCCGTGATGTCGATCCTGCCCATTGCCGTGTTCCAAAGGCCGAGCGTCCTTGCCATCTCACGCAGTTCTGTTACCGTTGCCACCTCAGCACCTCCTCCCTGATCTCCTCCGCGCGGTCTTTGTAATGACGGTAGGAATAGGTTGAAACGAACTTCCGTGCTGTCTCTTCCCCGTAGCGGCAAAGGAGAAATGCGGTCAGTTCCTTCACGGAGCAGATGTCTTCCGCCACGCAGAACTCAAAGCCATCCACGATCTGTTCCTCTATGTAATACTTTTGCATCCTGCGGATCCGGTTGCACTGGGGATAGACGTACCGCGGGGATCGTTTCCGGAGTTTCGCGAAGAATTCCTTTGCGACCTGATAGTCCTTGTAATCCAGCAGCAGTTCTTCCTCGATGGACAAAGCCTTCTCAGCCTTTGGGAGAGTGACGGAATTGCCCTCGCCGTCCGGGATCGCATGCTTGCAGATCAGATCGTTCGTCAGTGCGTGATAGATGAGAAGCGTCCTGCCGTGCTTTTCTGCTCTGACCCGATCGTCTTCATGGACTTTGTCTGCCGGAATTTCATACCAGTTCCGTTTGAACTCGATGACATTCTTATCCGACGTAAGTACCTGACATCATCGTTCTTCCGCTCGTAGACATGCTGCAGTTTCAGATACTCATTCACGAACATGTCCCTTGGGATCTTCTTGGTCCGTTCATTGACCTGCCCATTCCCGAAGCTGTCAAGCCAGGCGAGGCAGCTCATGTTGAGTTCATCGATCCCGTGATAGACCCGACCGTCCAGGAAATCTCTCTTGACTGTGCCCACGGCATTCTCTACTTTGCCTTTGTTATGTAAATCTTTACATAACAAAGGTTATGACAAGATATTTGTTATGTAAAGAAATGTGCTGCCATGCCAGATTTCATGCGGCTATGACATCAAATTTCTTTACATAACATTTCAATTATTCTGTCGCCTTACAGAACTCTTTTAACCATTCCCGCAAAGATATGTTGCTTTCCCATTGAGCATCTTCCTTTGGTACAAGTTCTTTACTGGCTGCCTCGATGGCTTCTCGTTTCATTTTTGCGTCTGCTCTGGCATAGATCTCAGTAGTTTTTACACTGGCATGTCCGAGGAGATCTCTTATATATATAAGATCAACTCCAGAAGATACAAGACTCATTGCTGCCGAATGTCTTATCTTATGAGGACTCATATCCATTGGTATCAGCTCAGCATTTATTGCATGTGCTTTTTTTGCATACTTTTGTACAATGTAACAGATTCCTTGCCGTGTGAAGGGCTTTCCCATGTGGTTGAGAAAGAGCCATTCATCTAAACGTACTGGATTATCATAATGCATAGCCTTCAAATATTGCCTGATCAATGGAACGACACGGCTATTTATAGGAACAAACCTGCTTTTTTGTCCTTTTCCAAACACCAGTAAGGTGCAAGGCGATGCAAGGGATAGATCTTTTACTTTTATGCCAATGAGTTCGCTGACTCGGATACCGGTAGTATACATTAGCATGAGAATTACATAATCTCTCAGTCCCTGAACAGAATCCGTTGGAATCTGTTCCATCAGCAACTTCATGCCTTCTTTTTTGAGATAGGAGATTTCTTTCTGGGGAGCTTTCTTTTGCGGAATTCCAAGGATGCGCTGATATTCAGAAAGAAACTCCGGCCGCTCATACATAAGAAAACGCATAAAACTGTTGATAGCCGATTGTCGCTGATTTCTTGTTGAAATCCCGTTGTTCAGTCTTTCCTGAAGCCATTTATAAAACCCAGATATATTGTCATAAGTGATATCCGCAAGACAAATCTTATCTGCAGGTATCTTTAGAATCTCCGAATAATACTCCAACAGAAAAACAAAGGCATACCGATAGGAATCTATCGTTTTATCTGTACTGCCCCGAGTGTTTACCAGGTAATCCGTGAGATATTTGTTCAGAAAGACGGCAAAATCAGTTCTTTTCATAAGCAACCGCCTTTCCAAATATATCATTTATGTTGGCCTCCCACTGCTTTTCAATGTAAGGATAGATACTAACGGTCAAGCGCAAATATTTCTCTGTAGCATATATGGTTTTATGGCCCAGGTACGTTGAAAGAACCGGTAACGCCACATACAGATCGATCCCACTATCAACCATCTGCTTAAAAGACCTGACTGCAAAGGTGTGGCGCCAGTCGTGAATTCGCGGTCCGTTTCCATTCCCTATATAAGGAATTCCAGCTTTATTCAGGAACTTTCGATGCAGTTCGTAAACAGATTCACCAGAGAGCCTTTTCCCATTTGCGGTTGTGAAAATATACCCTGTATCTTCCAGTAAATAAAACATCTTATCCGCATACTGAGCCATCAGATCTTTCAATTCGTCTGTTAATACTATGTACCGAGCACAGTCATTCTTTGTTTCATAAAGGGCTATAATTCCATTCTCAAGATCCACGTCTTTTTTTCGAATACCAAGGGTTTCATTGATTCTGGTACCACAACAGTAAAGAAGTCGAAATAAAACCGGCAATTGAATAAGATTCTTCTTATTGCCTTTGTCCGGAGAGTACGTGTCTACAGCGTAAAAATAGCGAATGATCTCATCATCGGTATAAATATGCGGTTTAAAATCAGTAGGAATCGATTTAACATTCTGCGGCACATAGACATCAAATCCTTTTCTGCTAAGATAAACAAGAAAGTTCTTCGCAAAATTAACCCTGCTATAGTGTGTGGTTTCTGCCTCACATGTTCTTTTTTGTTTCCATGCAGTAGCGTCTTCTTTTGTAAAGCTGACGTCTGTTATGTTTCTTTCCATACAAAAACGATCAAACTGGACCAGTCTTTTTTCGAAAGACCTGCGTTGATATCCGGCAGCTTCTTTATACGCAAGAAAACTTTCCATCTGTTCTGCCATGCCGGATTGAAATACATACTTACTCATTTCAATCACCTGCCCTTCGGAAGTAAGGTGTTGAAATGACCGGCATTTTCAATGTGCACAAACGGAGATTGGCTGTATCAACTTTTAGGTAAATCTTTGTAGTTTCTGTTGACTGATGCCCCAAAACCGTGCTGATAACGGGAAGAGATGTATTTTTCTTCAGCATGTTTGTAGCAAGACTGTGTCGGAGGGAGTGTGCACCATGTTTTTTCTCTTTCCACCCAGTTATGGCCGCCTTCTTCATATACCTTGCGACAATTGAATGTATTGTCGGCGATTTTAGTCGGGTTCCATTCTTCGACTTTTCCGCTGACAGGATAACCTCCGGGCTGTTTGATTCAGGCCGTCCATGCTTTAGATAGTCAATGATTGCATTTCCAACAGAAGACAAGAGTGGATATTCAACAGCCATCCCCGTTTTCTGTTGATCAAAGCGTATTATGTTCCGTTCCCAATCGATTTGATCCAGCCTGAATCCGGTTATGTCAGCGCTGCGCCATCCATACTCTGCGGCAAGGAGAAGAACAAGATAGTCTCGCTTTCCTATAGCTGATGACCGATCTGGCGCATCAATGATCCGCCGTATTTCTTCTTCTGTATATGTTGTCGGAATATTACTATGCCGATTATGGTTATCTTGCAGAACATAAATTGACAAATCTGTTTCAGTGTAATGCTGATGATACAAAAACCTGAAAAACTGTCTGAGACTGTTCGCACGATTATGCCGGACTCCTGCAGTAGAACTACACTCCTTCAAAAAATCTTCAATAACATCGGTTTTGATTTCATGCACAGACATGCTTCTTTGTTCCAGATAACGGTTAAACATGTTTAAGGTGAATCGGTATGAATCAACGGTTGAAGCAGCCCGATGTAGTTTATCAGTTGCATAATCAAAAAACTCAAACATAAGGTCACCAGTCTGTCCTGAAAAAACATACTCTTTGCGTGGTGAACGGAATTCAAACTCTCCGTCTTTTTGGTAGGAAACAAGCATGCGAATTGCCCTTAAGTGCTGCTTAGCCTTCAGATCCATTCCTTCTGTCAGGATATGACTTCCTATATGAAGATCGCAGTACTGGTATGCTACCGATTCTGTGAATGCGGTTAAGCTGTTTGTTTCCATCCAGTGAGAGAGAGATTCCCAGTGCTCCGCAAGCAGTCGGATATAAGCAGCTTTATACTGCCTGTCCTCCAGTTCATTTGAACAAACTCGTATTAACTCATTGACATCTGTTATCATAAAAAAACCTCCTTTCCAAAGTGATAACAGTATGCCATAAACTATTATGTAAAGAAATCTGATGACATAACCGCATGAACTCTGGCATGGCAGCACACTTCTTTACATAACGAATAACTTGTCATAACCTTTGGTCTGCGGATCATGTTTGCGGCAGAGGTAGATGGAGAATCCGGTCTCCCGGACAAAGTCTTCAAACTCTTTCACGAATACGATCTCTCCGAAGTTCTCATCGATGCAAAGGCAGCGGTCCTGGTCGTAGACGATCATCTGCGGTCTGCCGCCGAAGTAATTGAAAGCATGCATATGAGCTTCAATGGTCCGCTCCGCATCGAACGGCTCCGGCGAGAAATACACGGACTTCATCCGGCTGTAGGACAGGACTATGCAGAAGAAGTACACCCGGACATTGTTTCCGTACATGGACTTCATGACATGCTGGCCGTAATCGACCTGGGCTTCATATCCCGGATCCGGGTCTTCACGCAGGCCTGTCTTTCTCTGCGGTTTCACATATCCGGTCTGCTTCCGAAGGTTTTTGATGTACCTGTGGAACGTGGAGATTGGGACTTCTATCTCATCGCCGAAATCATCCTTAAGCCGTTTGTACAGAAGCGTGTTGTTCATCTGCGGCGTGATCTTTAGCTGCTCGATGAAGTACTGGCGGTAATTGTCCAGGACAAATTCATGCCTGCTCTCAAAGGCATGGAAGTCATCTTCCGTCAGATCCCACCATTTATACACGGTGTTATATGACAGGCCCATGATCTGCGAAGTCCGGAGCATGCTAGCACCGTAGGCCTTGTGCTCCTGGATCTTCTGATAAGTCTGGAATGATATCATGATTATCAACCTCCTTCGTTTTATTCAGTTTTACGGTTTGTTGGTTATGGCGCCGGCAGTCATTACTGCAGCGCCGTAGACCGAATCATAGGCATCACTCCCTTCTGTATGAGAAATCCCACAGACCGAAGCCTGTGGGAAAATTGCAAAGCTGTTAAATACACGACTTATACCCCAGCTTAATCCCTATGAGGGAACAAGCTGGGACTAACCCTTGATTATTCTTTTTCACTCAACCCTTGTTCAATTTCTTCGATCGTTGGCAGAGATCCCTTGAATTCTTCTTTCAGGATCTTATTAAGCTGATACTCAGAAATACCGATTGGAGCGTTTAGAACGTTTGCTGCATACTGCGCCAGCACGTTATCTTTTGTTTTACATATGAGAAGTCCGATTGTCGGCTGATCATCATCAGACTTCATAATGCCGTCTACAGCAGCGACATATGTACCGAGCTGTCCCATATCTCGAGGATCAAAGTCAGTTACCTTCACTTCCACTACTACAAAACAGTGAAGATTGAAATTGTAGAACAGCAGATCCAGAAACTGCTCTGTCTTACCTACAACTAAGCGATATTCGCGGCCAACAAAAGCGAAGCCTGACCCGAGTTCCATAAGCAGCCTTTGAACATTATCCATAAGTGCATCCTTCAGTTCCTTTTCATCATAACGCGCATGGATTGTCAGAAAATCAAAGTTGTAGGGATCTCTTGTCATTTCCTGCGCAAGATCGCTCTGTGGTTCCGGCAGCGTAAGCGCAAAGTTTGTGACAGCTTTTCCATGCCGTTCGTACAAGTCTGTATCCAAAAAGTTTTGAAGCACTGCTCTGGACCAATGATTTATCAGCGTTTGGCGTGCATAAAATAAAGCCTTTTCAGGATCATCACTGCACTTATCAATCAGCAGCTTAATATGCCCCCATGGGATACTCATCAATTCTCCCCCAACTTGGGGGGATTTCTCGTCTGAGCCAGAGCCTTGCAATATTCCCTCAAGTTGAGGGTAAATCTCACTCAAAGATCTCTCCATCAAGTAGTAGTTCTTGATATATCGAAGATTCGTTGGAGAAAACCCTTTTGCATTCGGAATAGCGGATTTCAAATCAGTGCTGAGTTTATTGAAAAAACTTGTACCGTAAATATTTTCAGCATCCATCTCAACAATATCTCTACCAAGCGACCAGTAGAAATGGAGCATCTCGCTATTTACCAATGCTGCCGCTTTAATCTGGCTACGCTGGTATCGACTGCTTAGATTCTCGATCCATTCACTGTATTTCTTGTCTGTAATCATCAGATCTTGACTCATATACAATTACCTGCCTTTCCTTAAAAGGATAACCATCCTGATTATTCAATTCACTGCTCAGGCGATTCTTTCACCTCACTTATCGCAAACACTCTCCAGCACGATCTCATATTTCTCTTTGCGAATAGTATAATACCCTTTTGGAAACGATACGACACCGCAATTAAAGCAAAAGGCGTTATGTTCGGATTCCATGTTCTTCTTCCCATTTTCTGCTTTTTTCAATGGTCGCCTTGATTTCTTCCTTACTTCTGAAATCTATCGGGAGCCATGTATTATTCTCATAAATGTTCAAAGCTAAAGTAATTGTGGAAGTATCATCATACCCACAATGAACGAAGTTCGTGATTTCTGTTCCTTGTGGAGTATAGTCCGCTGGTAGGTCAACATACAAAACAAATCCGACCGGGATAGCTGCTATTTCTGATACCATAACAGGCTCTGATTCTCCCAAACGAATCAATGCTGATAATGGTGCTGTCTTTTCGATGCCTCCCTTGAGTAAATACATAAAAATTCTGTACTTGTTTGTATCCAAGCCTTGATCTGTCTTATCCATGATAAATGATTTCAATGCCGGATCGTTTGCCGTCAAGTTCCCATTTATGTCGCAGAACATAGTCATCACTTGTTTAATGATAGGCAAAGGTCGCATTTCTCTAACTTCAACTGTTACGCTTTTATATTCTTTTCCTGACTCATGATGCATAACGTACATCAAAACATCGACAAACTTTTTATAGTGAGCACCGTACCAAGAGCCCGTATCGTTATTACATTTCTCACATATGTAATAATCGCCTCTACCACGTTGACTGATTTTGCCTTTAATCTTTCCTAATTCCCAAGGCATTGCATCTTGCCGCTTTTCAGCTTCTAAGTAATCTCTAACACTAACGAGTTGTACAGCCTGTTTATTGTATGTTGCTCCAGGCGGTACATGTTCAAATGATAGTTTTCCGTATTCTCCGCAAATCCTGCAGACACCTCGCGGTTTCTTCTTCCCCATTATGCACCTGTTATATTGATGAATGTCATTTTATACATTTTCCTTTTTAGCTGCCTCATAGGTATTCCACACAAAATCCACAAATGTTATGCTGCTTCCGACAGCAAGCCTTGCATGTCTTACCTCAAGGCCTCTGAATGATGCACTTTTACCATGTCCACTTCCAAATGGATTCCTGATTTCTGCTAATTTACTTGGTATAGCTCTTAGATTACCTAGGACAGCCCGTATAGCATCTGCACCACGATCTGTAGACTGAACGTTTGCTGGAAGAAGATTAAGTACATTCATTGTTTTATCAGCCAACTGTGGGACATCATCATTCTTTGAATATACAATCTCCTTTTCATCTAAAATCGTCTTGCAGCAACTTTCTATTAGTTCTTTTGCCATTCCAATCGCATTGGTCGGATCTGAATCTTGCAGCTGAACCATTAAATCAATTTGCCGGGATAAGTATTCGCTTGAAAACTTTGCTTTCAAATCTTCAGCAGTCTGCGCAATGACTACTGCACTTCCCTCTAACTTATCAATGATTCCTTTACATTTTAGATATAACTTCGCATACTTTTCATTATATCTAGAATAGTTGCCATACAAGCTATAGTCTTCATAATCCTCATTGTATTCATATTCCATGTTTTCTTCGTAGTGATAAAACAAGTCTATAAGGAGCCTAGTCCTCTCAGCATCTTTGGCCTCATTTAGGTATGCTACAAGGGACTTGCCTTTGGAAAGTCCGTATTTTGTCTGTATTGGTTCGCCTACACTGGCTGTAGTAAACACATCAAATGAATTATTATTAAAATCCAATACATACCCATCTCTAACAAAGAGAAGTAAAAATAGGCCTTCTTCTTTTTTTGTTATCGTAGTCATCTTCAGTATTCTCCACACAAGCGTCTTAATCCCTGTATCCTATGGCTTGCTATTTTATGAAATTCAGAGTTCTACCCGTTTCGGTTTTTAATAGAATCCAGCCTAAGATCATAGTTAATCCTCTTTCTTTACATACGGCACAGTCTTCTCTGCAACCATCCTCAGATTCTGTTCCGGTCGGAAATCATATTTAACGACTTTATGCTCCTGCACTTCTCTCCGCTATAGTTTTACTTTTTCTATAGGTGTAAGCAACATTCCAAAACGCTTTTTCCATAGATATTCAATCTGATGGAGGTCTGCTAATCTGTCACATGGAGTGTTGCTATCCTGCAAACGAACATATATATTGTTGGCATTAACAGTTTTGTATCGTTCCTTAAGAAAGAATGGCGTGTTCGTACTGTTTTGGACAACTATTACATCGATCCAACCTTCCTGCATTTGTAATGTTTCAACTTTAATAACCGGGCGAAAATCACCTGCAAACTTCCTGCTTCTGATAAAATCTGTAAGCATCTGCGTGTTGTGGCGATTAGGATCCTGTCTAACATCGCAAACAGCATAGTTATTCTCTTCATCAACACCAATGATTATATAAGCATCCCGATTCGACATATTGTTTGCCATGCAGATGATGTCAAACAACTGGTCAGAATCCTTATCTTTTCCATACCACTCTTTCTTAAAATCCCAATATGCACCTTCCTGATGCATAATGATCAGGTCTTCAACTTCTTCATATAGAGTCATACGATATCCATCGCTTAAAAGCGAACCTCCGAATACACCGATTTGAGTGTATAAGCACAATTCATCATAGTGCTTGGTCGATTATCAGCACATTCCTCTGTTTGTAGTCCGTTACTTTTATCTCAGTTCTTTTCTGACTTTCAGGAACGGGATGACCTTCGCTTCGGAGTTGAGCGTTCCTGCTCTCAGCCCCATCAGATCCTCCATGTCCTTCTGGCTCAGTATGATACCGTATCTTGCGAAAGCTGCCTTTATATCATCGGCAGTCTTGTACTCCCCATCAATGAGCAGGTCTATTGCTCCCTGGAAAATCGTGTTGTCCAGTTTTCCCGGCACATCTCCCGGCTCATATTTTCTGTGTCCCCTCTTCGACATAAGACGCATCATATACTGGAACTGATTTGCACTGATGATTTCCAGCTGTCTTGCCCGGTACATCATTGCCTGCATGGATACGCCCCATTTCTTTTTGAGTGAACGGTAGAATTCAATATTGGTTGCATATGGCTCTACATCTCTTCCGAATGACTCAGCAGGCAGCAAAAGCGCCCCTGCAAATATGTTGGCCTGTTTTTCCCTCAGATTGAACTCTTCCTTATCGAGATCCTCGTTGCTCTCTCCCCAGACATGCATCAGTATGTGTCCAAGTTCATGTGCCATATCGAACCGGAGTCTCTCTCTTGGCTTTTCACCAAGGGCAAGTGCAATAATAAAAATGCTGCCGCTGTCCTCTACCCTTATCCGCTGGCTGAAAGCATCGATTTTAGAATCAACATTACGGAAGCCTGTTACCACGATGCCGTGGGATTCAAGTTCATACTGAAGATTATCTATAGGCTCCTTACCAAGCCCCCACTGCTTTCTTACCTGAGATGCGATTGCTTCGATCTCACGCAGTCCCTCTTCTGTTTCCAGCTTTAACGGGTCATTTGCGACTTGTAGTTCGGAAACTATCGGAAGGCTCTTTGCCGGGAAATCAACGTAATCGAGAAGCACCTCGTACATCTTCGCCACATATTCAAGTCGTATAATCTGTGCCTTGCGTGTTTTTTTGGTTGCCGCTGCCTGTGACCTAAAATAGGTATTATCGGTTACAGTTGTACACAGATCTTCTGCCATGAAGTAGTCATATGGAAAATCGAGTTCTTTCGCGATTTTCATTACATTCTCATATGGCGGGTTATTCTCGTTGTTCGCATACAGCGACAGTGACTGCCTGCTAATATCTGTCATGGCTGACAGTTCTGACATTTTCAGTCCTCTGAACTGCAGAGCCTCCTTTAGTCTGTCACCATTGAATTTCTTATCCATTTCATCCTAAAGCATGCTTCAGGGCATGCCGCCCCTCACGCCTGCTTTTCAACCTCCTCTTTCTTGCGTGATACCAATGGCTTCTTCTCTGATTGTCCTTCTTTGTCTTTTGACAGTCCTGCTTTGACTGAAACCAGACTGTGAACATCTTTTTTCCTGCTCTGGCTCTCGTCCTCGGCTGTGAGATCGCTGAAGTTCGGCTTTACCATCTCCTTCAGTGAATACTCGTGAACGGTATCAAGATCCGGATCAAGGATGAGGAATGAGATCGTGTCAATTTCCATGTGCCGTGATTCATATACCACAACCCCATGTCTGTAGCCGTCATCAAAGTTTATCTCATCGTCCATGATTTCTTCAAAGTCATCCCTGAATTCATCGTCAGTGAATACTGTGAATTCATCCGGATACAGATCCGCAAGATGCATCTGCTTTACCGGAGCCTCAAGATCACCGTTCAGTACATGAAGTATCGACATGAGGTAATGCGGGATTCTTCTATTGCGCTTACGTGAAATCGCATCCAATGTCTGCCGTGTACAAATCGTGATCGTGAACTTATTTTCTCGGTCGATAAGGATCCTGCCTTGCCACGCTGACCTATGGAACTTTTTAAGTTCCACAGTATCGGAAACAACAAAGTTACGGAGATTAGTGTTGATGTTGTCTCCGCGCATCAGAATGATGGCATTGTTCGTTTCCTTTTGCGTTTCAGCAAGGTATTTGTAAACGGCAAGTGTTTTTCCATAAAAAACGGCATTTATTTTTCCAGATATGCGGCAAACTATTTTCCAGAGTTTGCGGCATTTTATTTTCCACAATCAATAGTTACAAACACTGCAA
>ODAI014207766.1_pt1 | contig 11399 bp, 10 predicted proteins | sample 1539321 | NCBI WGS metagenome assembly ODAI01 (sample SAMN02144231, study PRJEB22623) | gut metagenome | biome: sheep rumen | host: Ovis aries | place: New Zealand
GAGCCCCCGTCCTCCACAACGTGCACAAGGACACCGAGCGTATGGAGGCCCCACCCCCCCGCCGAGCCATCGAGGAGAAGGACTTCGTCGGCGGGGACTCCGGCTTCGACTACTACGCCTGCCAGTCGCTCGTTGACGAGAAGGGCCGCACGATCCTCATTGGCTGGATGAGCCTGCCGCATGACAAGGATGACATCCGCGCCTACGACAACCCCACCGCCACCTGGCGCGGTGCGCTCACCACCCCGCGCGTGCTGACCGTTTGCCCCACGTGTGGCCGCATTCTGCAGAATCCTGCCGAGGAGTTTGACGCACTGCGCGGCGAGGCCGTGGCCTTCGAGGGCTCTGCCACCTTCGAGAAGTGCGCCGACGTCGTCATCGACGGCATCGAGGGCGAGGGTCAGCTCTCCTTTGGCGACTTCCTCACCTTCACGTACAAGGACGGCAAGGCCGAGCTGCTCTTCCTCAGCGACGAGCAGGGCCAGGGTCGCAAGGGCCGTCGTGCGCTGATCCCCCAGATCAAGAACATCCGCGTCGTTGTCGACACCTCCATCCTCGAGATCTTCGTCAACGATGGCGGCTGGGTCTTCTCCACGCGCTTCTTTGACGAGGCTGACAGCCTCACCATCAGCTCCACCTTCAAGAGCGAGAGCAGCGTCTGGTACCCGATGCAGCCCATCACGATTAACTACCTGGTCGAGCGCTAGGATTCACCCATACTACGAGCAGGGGGCGCGTCTCGCAGGGCCGAGATGCGCCCCCTCTTTGTGTCAAATCGGAAAGAAACGTGGGCTCCGTAAGAGGTTCGTAAGCCACAGAGCCACGGGCTCCCAATTGCGCTAGTATTATCGTTCGGGCATTTCGTCACGGAGGAAGATCGTTGTCACCGTTCATCGAGCAGATTAAGAAGACAGTGAAGGAGAACCTTTCTCCCGATGTCGCATACGCGCAGATGGCCGGTACTACCAATGCGCCCGTGGGTTCGTCTGAGAATCCCTCCGACAAAGTACTCACCGTCGCAAACTTTATTACGGTTTGTCGATTTGCGCTAACGATGGCCTTCCTCGTTCTGTTCGTACGCCAGGAGCATCGTTCGCTGGCTCTCACGTTCTATACGGTTGCCGCTATCACCGACTTTCTAGACGGTTGGGTGGCACGTTCCACCCAGACGGTCAGCTGGGCAGGCAAGGTCATGGATCCCATCATGGACCGCGTGCTGTTATTTACGGGCGTCGTAGGCCTTGTGGCCACGCACGAGCTTCCCCTTTGGGTGGCCGTCTTTGTGATTGGACGTGACCTCGTGCTTCTTGGTGGCAACATCTACCTGCGCAAATTCTGGAAGCGTCCGGTAGATGTGCTCTATATTGGCAAGATAGCCACCGCTCTGTTTATGACGGGATTCTGCTTCCTGCTGCTTGACATCGTCAATGTGGCTGGTCCTGCCCTCTTTCCCGTGAACTGGCTTCCAGGCTTTAACGGTGCCAGCGTTTCCATCGGCATCTACATGGTCTACCTTGCTACCGTTCTCTCAACCATCACGGCTGTCATCTACTACCGCAATGGCTTTGCCATCAGAGATGAAGTGCTCGCCGAACGCGAGCAGGAGGGGGCGCAGGCGTAGCACATGCAACGTTTGAAGCTGTTGTGCGCAAGCATCCTTTGCGCCTTAAGCGTGATGCTGTGTTGTGTGCCCGCTGAGGCGCTCGACACGGAGCCCACCATAACCGAAGCCACCGCGGCCTGCGTGCTTGACGGCAATGGTCGCGTGCTCTACAGCCGCAACGCTGACGTCGAGATGGCTCCCGCTTCCATCACCAAGGTCATGACGGCTATCGTCGCGCTTGATTCGGGCATTCCCTTCGATGAGCCCATCGCCTTCATCGAGACCGATTTCAACGATGCGGCCCAGCTAGCAGGCTACAAAGAGGGTGACGTTGTCACGTTTGGCGAGCTTCTGCGCACGACGCTCATCTACTCGGCCAACGACTCGGCGCTCAATATCGCGTTTGTGGTGGCGGGAAGCCAAGAGGCCTTCTCCGATCTCATGAATCAAAAGGCTGCCGAGATTGGCCTCGAGCACACGCACTTCATGAACCCCCACGGCCTGGAAGAGCCCGGCCACTATTCGACTGCATATGACCTGTGCGTGCTGGGGCGCTATGCGATGGAACGCTATCCCTTCATTCGCGAGTGCGTCCACACGCCTTCCATTACTATTACTGCAGGCGGACAGCAGGTGACCCTCGAGACGACCGACCATCTCATGGGTGTCTACGAGGGGCTTCGCGGCATCAAGACGGGTAACACCGAGAGCGGCACATCCTTCTTAGGGTCGGCACGGCGCGATGGCGTCACGCTCTATGCCTGCGCACTCTGCTGCTACTCACTCGAGGGACGCTTTACCGACGTGCGTAACATGCTCGATTGGGGCTTTGCACAATACCCCGAGAACAAGCTGCTGCCCCAGACACCACAACTGGGCACGCTGCCCTGGCAGGATGGCTTCTGGCTCTCGTGTCCCGTGCGCGCCGCGCGCACCGTGACGGCGCACCCCTTTGTTGAAGGCGACATTGCGCGTTCCACCTCGCTCGTGTATGGGGGAGAGCGCGTTTACGCAGGCAAGACTCTTGGCAACACCGTGTGGAGCCAAGAGGAGCACTATCTGGCAGGCGTCTCGTACCAAACGGGCAGGCCCGAGCGCAGCCGCGCCTGGACCCCCCTCGTCTTCCCTCTCTTTTCTGACGAGACGTCATCGGAGCAAGCATCATGAGCGATTCGTGGGAAGACCTTACCAGCACCCCTCTCTACCAGGAACATCTTCTCTTGGGAGCGCGCTACGACAGCCTTGAAGACTGGATTGTGGCCGCACCTGCCACCTATGGCGCGCTCAAGGACGAGCAGATTGCCCATCGTGAGGGATGTGCTCTTTGCGATCTTTCGGGCATGTCGAACGTCCTTGTCTCGGGGGAGGGAGCCCCTGCCTTCGTAAACGCCGCCGTGGCTAAGGTGCCGACAGAGGTGGGGGCGTGCCACTTTGCGGCTGTCGTCGCAGGAGACGGAACGGTGACCGCCATCCCGCTTGTGGCCCGCACCGGTGACACCGAGTATCTGGTTTGCGATCCGAGCCCGCGTGGGATGGCGCTGTTGCCCTGGCTCTCGTTTTTGGCAAACATCGAGCAGAAGGGGTTCCGTCCCTTCGCAGGCGCACACGTCGAGGACGTAAGCTCGTCGTTGGTCCCCCTGCTTCTGTGGGGACCGCAGGCAACAGCGGTAATCGGCGACTATGTGGCACAGCTGTCGGACCTTCCCCAGAAAGGCCAGATTCGCCAGACGCAGCTCGACCGCATTACCTGCCTGGTTGCAGCTCCCGACCTTGATGAAAACCCCAGCTATCTGGTGTTTGCGCCCCCTCAGGCCGCACGGGCCCTCTGGCGTAGCTTCCTGTCGTTTCCGGTTGTCACGCCCATCGGCCACAGGGCCTTTGCCCGCAGCAGCAGCCACGCCCTTCCCTGGATTGAGGCGCTTTTGGCCGAAGGTCAGCTCAAGATGGCGCTCTCTGAGCTTCTGGAGTCGGGTCTCGTGCGCCCTGAAGGAGGATATGTGGGGGCACGGGGACTCACGTCATAAGGTCCGCGCGAGCCTTGCGCTCAGCCTCAATAGAACTATGGCGTAGAATGTGAGCGCGCCCGCACAAACGGGCGCGCTCGACTATCCTGTTAGCATACGCCGAGCCAAGAGGGGAGTCAGCTATGAAGTACGCCATCAATGCACCGGGAGCCCCCGAGGCCATCGGTCCGTACTCGCAGGGCACAACCGCCGGTCGCTTGGTGTTTGCCTCCGGGCAGCTGCCCATTGACGCGAAGCATCCTCATCATCTGGTTGCTGGCGGCATCACCGAGCAAACCGAGCAGGTTATTGCTAACTGTCGCCTTTTGCTCGAGGCTACCGGATGCACGCTCGATGATGTTGCGCAGACCAATGTCTATCTGGCGGACATGTCGCTCATGCCCCAGATGAACGAGGTCTATGAGCGCTACTTCACGATGCCGGCGCCTGCACGCACGGTTGTGGCAGTCGATGGGCTTCCCATGGGTGCGCTTATCGAGATGGACTGTGTTGCGTGCCGATAGAGCGCTAGAATAGACTAGTATTTCACTTTTTGAGGGGAGCAGACATGCAGCCCAGTAACAACGCGATGGGGTCGACCGAGATCTTCCGCATGCCGTCGGCCGATTCCACCGTTCCCGACATGATGGGGTCCCTGCGCCCGCAGCGCCCGACCCTCACGATTGTAAAGGGTCCGCAGACCGGTTCGGTCTTTGAGCTCACCACCAACGAGATCTCGCTTGGCCGTGAGCCCTCCAACAGCGTCTTTCTCAACGACATGACGGTGTCGCGCCATCATGCACGCATCGACCTATCGGGCATGAGCTCAGGCTTCGCCACCATCGAAGACCTTGGTTCGCTGAACGGTACGTGGGTTGACGGCGCTATCGTCAACAAGGCCATGCTTAAGGACGGGTCTACCGTGCAGATTGGCACCTTCCGCATGGTCTTCCACTCCAACCGTCGTCCCGCGAGAATCGATACCGAGGCATAGCCCATGCCAGATGCTGGATACCTCACCATCGGAAAAGTCGTCAAGCGCCTCCAGCAGCGCTACCCCGACCTCTCGGTCTCCAAGGTTCGCTACCTTGAGGAAGAGGGGCTCCTGACCCCTGCGCGCACACCTGGAGGATATCGCCTCTACTCGCAGCACGACATCAATCGACTCGAGACCATTCTGCATCTCCAGAAGACGCGCTTCTTGCCCTTGCAGGTCATTCGCGAGGAACTTGAAAAGGGGGAGAGCGGCATTGCCTCGGCTACAGGCGCGAGCGTTCTGCCCGTTGGTCTCACCAATACCGATGACGACGAGACCGCCAATCGCCTGCATCCTATCGATCGCATGCCTGAGGTTGCCGGCGCTCCGGTGAGCTTCGTACGGCAGCTTGCCGAGCAGGGGATTATCGCATTCAAGCGGTCGCCGCATGGGCGCGACCTTGTTGACGGGCATGACCTTCCGCTCATTCGCGTATGCCACGAGCTTTCGCGCTTTGGCATTGGCCCGCGCAACCTCCGACAGTACGTAACTGCTGCCAACCGCGAGAGCGCCATGTTCGAGCAGGCGCTGGTTGTGTACGCCCGCAAGGGCGGCGGTGTCGAGGCGGAGCTGACTGAAGAGCGCCGCGAGCGCTTCTCGCAAGCGTGTGATCAGATGCTTGCGCTCACCAATCAGGTGCGCGACGCCCTCATCAGGCGTCAAATCAATACCACTTTCAAGGAAATGGGCGTTCAGGACCAGAAGTCCGAGCGTGCATAGGCATTCAGAGAAAGGACGAGCCGTGGCAAACTTCGATTACGAGAGCCTGATTGTTGATATTCCCGACTACCCGGAGCCAGGCGTCGTCTTCAAGGACATCACCCCGCTGATTGGCGACCCGCAGGGATTCGCTGCGGCCATCGACGAGATTTCCGAGCACTTCATGGGCAGGGGCATCACCAAGGTTGTGGGTGCCGAGGCACGCGGTTTCTTGGTTGGCGCACCGGTTGCGTATCGCCTGGGTTGTGGCTTTGTGCCGGCACGCAAGCCCGGCAAGCTACCGCGTGAGGTGTACTCTGAGTCGTATGCGCTCGAGTACGGCACCGATGAGCTGCAGATTCACCAGGATGCCATCGGCCCGGGCGACCGCGTTCTAGTTGTTGACGACCTTGTTGCCACCGGTGGCACCGCTGTCGCCTGCGCGAAGATCATCGAGAAGGCAGGCGCCGAGTTCTGTGGCTTCGCCTTCCTGATGGAGCTTGCCTTCCTCAACCCGCGTGACATCATTGGCAAGGACTTCAGCCAGGAGATCTTCTCGCTCTTTACCGTCGAGTAGGGCAACAGATGCTCCGCAACTCGCTTTGAGCTGCCCTTAAACGCTTATCATGCCCGCTTGGCACATGCCCATTGTATGGACAACGCCAGGCGGGCTTCAATGCGGGTCTACAATGACCTAAGCCGTCACAACGGAAGGACATCTTGTCATGAACGTAAAGCACCGCGCTCTCGTGGTTGGCTTGACTGCGGCTTTGGCCTTTGGGACCTGTCTTCCCGTGGCGTATGCCACCCCTCAAGACGATCTTGCCGCCGCCTCTCAGCAGCTCGAATCATACGGTAGCCAGCTTGCCGAGTACCAGGAATCCCTCGAAAAGCAGACAGCCGATCTTGAGGAGACCTCGTATCGCATTGGCGAGAAGCAGGACCAGATCAAAGAGACCGAGAAAGAGCTTTCCGAGGCCAAGGCCGTCCTTGGGGGGCGCATGCGCAGCTCGTATAAGTCGGGCAGTTCCTCGCTTATCGAGGTTTTCCTGGGAGCCGATAGCCTGAACGATATCGTCAGCCGCATCTATTACATGGATAAGGTTGCCACGAGCGATGCCGAATCCATCAACCAGGTCAAGGCACTTGAGGAGCGGCTCACCACCGAGCGAGCCGACCTCGAAGCCACCAAGACCAAGCAGCAGAAGGCAGTTGACGACCTGCAGACGCAGGTGGATGAGTACTCCACCAAGGTCGAGGAAGCTCGTGCCTATTACAACTCACTCGATGCACAGATTCAGCAGCAGATTGCCGAACAACAGGCAGCTGAGGAGAACGCGCGCATTCAAGCTGCGCTCGAGGCTGCTGCCCAGCAGGAAGCTCAACAGCAGGCCGAGCAACAGGGTGAGCAAGAGCAGCAGGCAGCACCTCAGGAGCAGCCGGCTGAACAGGAGGAGGAGTCCACCCAGACGGAGACGAGCACGCCTCAGGTCACGACCAACGTTCCCTCGGGTGGCGGCATCGGATCTGCCTATGCGGCCATTGGCAGCCCCTATTCCTGGGGCTCCGCCGGTCCCAGCTCGTTCGACTGCTCTGGTCTGGTTTGCTACTGCTATGGTTACGCCCGCGGACGCTCTACCTACGAAATGATTTCGTCGCTGCAGTCCACCGGAAGCTGGAAGACGAGCATGGACCAGCTCAGTGCCGGCGACCTTGTCTTTACGAGCTCAGGCCACGTGGGCATCTTCCTTGGTGGCGGCCAGATGATTCACGCGCCGCATCCGGGAGCACAGGTTTGCCAAGCTCCGGTGTATGCCTTCTACGGAGGTGGCACGTACTAGGGAAGAGCGGCACCTACTGTGCGATCAAGCATCGGCGCACCGTCATAATGACCTACGAAGATGGACCTCGCACTCACTGAGAGGCCATCTTCATTTTTTCTCGCTGCGGAAGGCAACACGCTATGGAACCCACCAAAGAAGACCAAGGACTTTTGGAACGCCGCTTCTCACGACGCCTTCAGGTGTCAATGATTGGCGAAGGTGTCCTCGTGGGCGGTGTGGTAGGCCTCATCATCACGCTCTATCGCATGGCGCTCTCGCATGCCGAACGTGCCCTGCGCATGCTCATCGGGAGCTTTGAGGGCATAGGACTCCCGTTCTTTGGATGGCTTGCGGCGCTCGTGGTATTTGCTGTCATCGTCGCTCGCCTGATACGCCTTGAGCCCGATACCTCCGGATCGGGCATTCCTCAAATAGATGCCGAGGTCATGGGGCGCATGGATATGTGCTGGTGGCGCGTCATCATGGTCAAGTTTGTCGAAGGTGTCCTCTGCGCTTTCTCGGGACTCTCGCTGGGACGCGAGGGCCCTTCAGTCCAGCTAGGAGGCATGGCAGGCAAGGGTGTGAGTCGCCTCATGCATAAAGACCAGGTGGAAGAGCATATCCTGGTAACGTGTGGTGCGGCGGCAGGCATGTCCGCGGCCTTTCACGCCCCGCTCACGGGTGTGCTCTTTGCCCTCGAGGAGATTCATCGAGAGTTCAACGCGGCACTCGTCATCTCTGCGATGGCGGCTACGGCTGCGGCAGACTTCGTATCGTCGCACGTGCTCGGCATTCAGCCTGTTCTCAAGTTTATGCTGGTAGGTGACCTGCCCCACGTGGACTACCTGTTGGTGCTGCTTATGGGAGTCGTCTGCGGCCTGGTGGGAGCGCTCCATAACGAGGGGATGTTCTTCATACAAGATCGCATATTTGGGCCGCTGCGCAGAAGGATTGGCGCAGCTGTGCTTCTGGTACCGTTTCTTCTGGCGGGTGCCATGGCGCTTGCGGCGCCCGAGCTTCTCTGTGGCGGTGATGCCATCCTGTTGCACCTTGAGCAGAATGCGCATCTCACGGCAGGGGTCGTCATCTCGCTGTTGATAGGGAAGTACCTCTTTACCAGCATATGCTTTGGCTCAAGCGCGCCGGGAGGTACCCTGCTGCCGCTTGTGATTATGGGATCTCTCGTCGGGGCGCTCTTTGGCATTGCAGCCATCGGTGCTACAGATGTACCTTTAACCTATTTGAATAACTTCATCATATTAGGCGTAGCCGGCTTGTTTGCCTCATCAGTACGCGCCCCGGTAACAGCCGTCGTCCTGTGCTTCGAGCTCACGGGAAGCCTCGACACCTTGCTTGCCGCAACCGCCGTCTCGCTGCTTTCATACGTAAGTGCCAATCTGGTGAAGTCCGAACCGTTCTACGAGCACTTGCTGAGCAATCTTCTTGCAAAGCTACCACTGCCGGAGGGGATGACAGGCCACGAGATTGAAGGCCAGAAGGTGCTGCATACCCACGTGGTGGGCGTGGGAAGCATCGCAGAGGGTGCGCAGCTCAAGGACGTTCCGTGGCCACCAAACTCTTTGGTAGTAACTATCGACCGTGCAGGACAGCGCGTGATACCGCGCGGAAGCACACAGTTGCAAGCGCTCGATCAGCTGCTCGTGATCATGGACGCCGACCTTGAGGCGGACACCGAACTCATTTTGCATGGCATCTGCGGTGGCAGGGGCTCATCCGATGCCTCGCATATGGGATAGTTGTGCGAGGGGAGTCACGGCATGTGCTGATGCGAGAAAGACCGGAAGGTGGAGAGATTTTAACTTTACATAAGATATATTATCACGGTTTTATGGGATATTGCCCGCTGTAGGATCCCCTTTGCACCTTAGAGTGATTACGGGGACGAGTTCCGGCTCCAGGGCTTGCCGTACCCTCTCAATATGAGGCCACCAGAGCCCGTATTTGGCCTTAGAATCTTTGCAATCGACTCCTAATACCTTCTTCTGCTCTTTGGCCTCTCAGCTCCTCACGCTAGAATGACGTATGCAGAAGAAGCTCCTGTGCTAGGCACGCAAGGTTTTCATTCCCCATGGCGCGAGAAGCTTCGCAGAACCTGTTCCTGTCAAATGCTGTGAGGGCTGTCAAATTCTGGAGGCTCCACAGGGCCCATACGCGCGCAGTACTCCAGCTCAAGATTAGTGAGTTACTCAGCTGTGAGAAATACCATTCGCAGTCTCTCGCATATTAGGGCCAGCGAGTATGCCGAAGCCATCTCCGTCGTCATCACGTGAGAGCTCATCTCTTGGCTGTGCAATCATTGAAGGTCATTCGATCGTACGGTGACGACGACTCAGTCCCAAACGAGCGGTTTCCCATCCTTCCCGCCTGACGGTAGAACCGATTTCGTATACTTTACATAAGTATATAATCTGACTTCTTTAGGACCCTTAGTACCGATGCGATTCATCACATCCCATGCCGTCACCCCCGTTGCCCGATGCTACGCAGGCGACCTTAAGCCATAGCGATTGAGCGTTCGCCGCGTACGGAATCGATGCGCTGGGCAAAGCAAGCTTCATCGCGTTAGATCTTACGCAGCTGCAATCTCGCAACAAAAAACAAGAGGACGATAGAGACATGGTCCCCTATCGTCCTCCCATCGTGCTATGAAGAGCGGCTCGCTAAAACCTCGTCAGCTCTCCACGCTTTGTCGAAGGCTCGCTCTTATCCCTTACGGGCGTCCCGTTTACCCCTCTACCGGATGGCCGAGGTATGCCGAGGCACTGGTGGCGGCAATGGCGCCATCAGATGTGGCAGTCACCACCTGACGCAGGAACTTTGCCCGCACGTCGCCGGCCGCAAACAGTCCAGGCGTCGCCGTTGCCATGCGCTCATCAGTCATGACATAACCTGCGTCATCGAGCTCGACAAGGTCTTTGAGCAGCTGCGATGCGGGGACGCGGCCCACAAAGACGAAGATGCCAACACCACCCTCGTCATAGTGCTCCACATAGGTCTCGCCCGTCTCATTGTTGCGTAGGGTAACGTCAGAGATGAGCGTGCCGCCCGAAACGCCTACGATGCTCGTCAGGTAGCGTACGGTAACCTTGGGGTTCTCCTCAAGCTCACGCGCCACAGCCGCTTGCGCGCGCAGGTGGTCTTTGCGCACAACAACGTCAACATGGTCGGCAAAGCGCGTGAGGAACAAGGCCTCCTCGCAGGCTGAGTTGCCGCCGCCCACTACGTAAACCTTCTTGCCGCGATAGAACATGCCATCGCAGGTGGCGCAATACGAGACGCCCTTACCGGTGAAAGCCTTCTCTCCCTCAAAGCCCGCTCCACGCGGCGAGGCGCCGCCACAGACGATGACTGTTTTCGAACGATAGGTATCGCCATCGGCAGTTATGGTAAAGATACCGTCGTCATCGCGCACGATGCTGGTGACGTTGTCGTAAACGATTTTGCCACCAAGGTCCTCGGCCTGCGTCCTCATGGCATCTACGAGCGAAAAGCCATCCGCCTTCGGAACGCCAGGATAATTGTCGATATCGGCAGTAGTAACCACCTGACCGCCTACTGCCTCCTTCTCGAGCAGAATGTTGTCGAGCAGGGCCCGCTGCGCATAGATTGATGCCGCAAGACCAGCTGGACCACCGCCCACGATAACCAGATCGCGCACAGTTTGATCACTCATGAGGTACTCCCCCTCGTCTATTACTTTGTGCACAATATTATTGCGCATTATCTGTTCGTGTGAAGAGAGTCATTGCTCAACGACACAACGTACGGGTGTAACGTACGGGGCGCCCCCTCCTGTGAACTGAAGGTGGCGCCCCGTCAATGCTCGTGTGCTAGCTTTGAACTCCACTCGAACCAAAGCCTCCTGCACCACGGTCGGTCTCATCGAGGCCATCAACCTCAACGAGCGAGACAACGGGAACCCGCTGAATGACCAACTGCGCGATTCTGTCACCACGCTTGATCGTGATATCGTTCTGCGGATCAAGGTTGATGGCGCAAATCTTGAGCTCTCCGCGATAATGCGCGTCTATGAGCCCAGGCGTATTTGCCATGGAAAGCCCCTGCTTAAGGGCAAGACCACTACGTGGCTGGACAAAGCCTGCATACCCTTCAGGAATGGCAACGGCCAGACCGGTTGAGATCAAACGACGCTCGAAGGGCCTGAGCGTGACGTCTTCGGCCGACCTGAGGTCGAGCCCCGCGTCACCCTCATA
>ODAI011206601.1_pt1 | contig 11398 bp, 11 predicted proteins | sample 1539321 | NCBI WGS metagenome assembly ODAI01 (sample SAMN02144231, study PRJEB22623) | gut metagenome | biome: sheep rumen | host: Ovis aries | place: New Zealand
AATTATGTGATATACTTGGAGCAAAATATGAAGATGTAGAGGATGTAGAGTCAATTGTTTGGCGAAAAGAACGACTTGAAAAACTGAAACAATATACTGCTGATGAGGATATCATATCAAAAATAGATTGGGTGGCATTTGATCAGGAAGATCTTGAGGACATTATGCGAGAGGAGAATATACCAGCTACTGTTTATTTGTGCCAAAACACTTTTTCGTTACCATCTGGTATGTATCGTAGGGAAAAGATGCATTATGTAGGATTGGGGAAAAATGTTAAGGTTATAATTAGAAATAAGGAACCCGTTGATTTTACGGCTCTGCAAGTAGTATTTGATAATATAGAGATACAGGAAGAGTTCTCTACCAATATGCAGTGCGAGGGGAGAGTGTCATCAGTTGAGACAAAGGTGAGTAAAAAAGATGTATTATCTGAGTTCGTTTGGCGATTATTTGAAAAAGAAAGGCAGATCAAAAATGTTGCAGATAATGTGAAGATATTTGGTATATTCTGCCCTGTGCCTAAAGTGATTAAAGAAGTTTTTGAATGTGGTTTTCTTCATGATAGAAGCTTAGATGAAGTTTTTGATGAGTTTGTTTTATCGGAACGCGATTTACTAAAACTAGATGATGATGAGCAGATTATATGTGCCTTTCATAGTAAGGTTTCGGAAAGATGTTTTGATGTATTGTTCACCGAAAAAGCTATGCTGTATAAAGATTTCTCATCCATTAAGATGAATTATGGAGATATAAAGAAAATTGGGTATAAGGGTTCTCACATATATGTGATGACAACAAGAGAGTATGATTTTTATATGCCATGGGGTAATGATTTCACGCGTAAGATAGTGTTGTTTTTGAAGTTGGTAACTGGTACGAGTAGGGATTTTGATTCATTCGAAAGACAATTTTTGTCTATGGAGATAAAAGCATTACGGAATAGGAGAGTTGGGGATTGCATAAAACCTGATGATAGTGGAGAGTGATTAGATTGAGAAAGCGTAAAATAAAATTTGCTTTGGAACTAAAAGATGGAGAAGAGGCACGAAGCATGGAAGAGCTTCGTGCGCATTTTGACTTGGAGAAGATAATAGGTTATTTTCAAGATGGCAAATTAGTCGAGTGGCTAGATGACCGTTTCTATACTGATGAGGCTGATGAAATAAGAAAAATGTCCGAGGGAGACCCAGAATTGGGGAAGAAAATTTGTGAGGTTTTAGGAGCAGAATATACTGATGTGGAAGATGCGGAAATTATAGCTTGGCGTAAGGAACGGCTTGAGAGACTTAAACAATATACCGCTGAATCTCAAATTCTTGAACAAGTTGATATGGTGGCATTTGACCAAGATGATTTGGAAGATATAATTAGAGAGGAGGATGTGAATACTATTTATCTTTGCGGTAATGATTTTGTTATACCCTCTGGTATGATAAATAAGAAAAATGTTAAGTATGTGGGGATTCCCAAGCATGTTAAAGTGAAATTGGATGGCGTGCGAAAGATTGAGTTGAAGGAATCTGGAATCAGCTTCGATAACATAGAGGTTGAAGGGGGGGAGGAAAATATAGTCGTTAATGAAGATGAGTTACATAATCGATATGATAGACCAGTGGAAGTTCTGTCAAAATGCTTGTATGATTTAATGAAAAAAATTACATTCGTAGATATGATATAGCAGAGTTATTGTACGATAGCTCAATAAAGGATAGTCGTAGGACAGATGCAATCTTTCAAACTAAATTGTATGGGTCTAGTGAAGTGATTATAGGTGTTTTCCATGATGAAAGATATAGCTATTATGCAGCTTTTACCGATCAGGCGTTTTATTTGACAAATGGAGCGTATAGGAATTCAAGAAGACGTTATGAGGAAATGGAAGGTATATTCTCTGCGGGGAAACATGAGATTATTATTGTATATAAAAATGGATTAAGAGAGACGGTTGAGTGCTTTCCATTAGAACCAGATATGTTGAGGGATTTTTTACGAGAGGCTAAGAATATTTGGTGTGTTTCAAAAACAGCCATTTGATGTTTAAAAATCCTTGGAAAGAGCAAAAAACAACACCCTCCTGTGCGGCATAGAATGCCGTTACGTTTTCGCTTTTGTGTGCGAAATTTATGCAACTTGTTCCGCCATGTCTTTGTCCCAGAATCCATATTCCTCCAGCAGGTCAATTAATTCTGGCCACGGCTTGCCTGTAAGCAGTTCCAACTGGCTGTGGCCCCTTCTTGACGCAACCCTTGACCTACGGTACTTCTTCGCATTCATGTGAAGTTGAACCAGGCTATAAAAGTTCTATGAAACATGCCTCTTTATGTTCATGTAGGCACGAAGTCTGCCATTGACATTTTCGACCATGCTGCTGGCCCTCTTGATGCCGGTGACTATTTCATCATGCACTTTTTCAACATTGGCTAACTCCCCTGCCGGGATGAGGGCTGATGCCTGCCGGGTAAGTTTCGCATAGGCTTCTGACTCTTTGCTTACTGCCAATCTGCTATAGAGAAGGCGGAATACCTCCTCAGGCAGTCCCATAGCCTCAGCTTTCATGCTGAAATCACGGAACAGTCTGCTTATGAAAAGCATGGTCGTAGGCAGCCGCTCCCTGAACCGCAGAATTTCACTGCTAAGCTTGTATGACCAGCTATGGCGGATTGACACAGCAAGCATCTCGTCAAGAATCCAATCCATTAGCTCCATCACCTCGTCATAGCTATAGCCGCTAAAGGAGACCATCTCACGTAGCCAGGAGTATAGGATATCCAGCATGTCAAAGTCTTCTATCATGGCTGGAATTGCAGTCTTGTAATCAGCCAGCTTCTTCTGTCTCTTCTTGGCCCGCTGGCTCCATGGTTTTTTTTCTTTTGCTACGGCACTTTCAAGCTTGTAGCATTCTGCAAGCTCCTTGAAGGTATGCTCTTTGAAGCGGTAAACGGGACGGCCTATGTCCCTTAAGACATGGAATAGATCAAGCTGGATATCGGCATCAGGGAAGGCGGCCTTTACGCCTTTGAGGAGCCCGCTGCCAGCATCGCTGATGGCCACCTTCAGCTTGAGCCCCAAATCCTTCAAGGTCTCCATGGCAAGTTCCCACGTTTCGCCCTTGCGGTCATCCATATTCTGCATCAGATAGATGTAAGTGGAATCGGGGTCAACACCTGTGAGCACTGGCTTGTCACTGCCATCAAAGACCTCATCGTTTGCCCCATGGCAGATACCGTCCAAAGGGATGGTCTTAGTGATTTCCGCTGCAAAAGCTCCCGCTTTTGACAGAAATTCACTTATGTGGCCGATGGAACGCCGGATGTTCTTACAGTCTAGCGTGGCCAAGACACGCTGTATGCCTTCCAAGGAAGCGTGTGCATCTAAGGCTAAAGCCAGGATTATCTTATCAATATCCTTTTGCGTGAGTATGATGCAATCGGCTGGGATGTCTGGTTGCGCATCAATTCTGGCTTCAAGTTGAGCAAGGCGGTTGATATTTCCATAGACAGCCTGAGGGGTAACACCAAATGCTTCAGAGATCACAGCTACAGGCAAATTCACATGGTCAGCCCACTTTCCAATAAGTCCCATAAAAAAGGAGCAAGAGTTAAAACCACCGGGTAACGAAGTGGGAACTCCAGATAAAAGACTTTTCAATATCTCTTTTGGGTAGTACAATGATGTTAGCATACGGTACACCTCCTATGCCTAACTGGATTGTGGTTATTCTCAGTATAAAGCATTTGAGGTGAACGTATGCTTTTATTTTATTTGAACAGCAGTTGAGATAATTCAAGGTGAATTCAACAGATTTTTTTCAGGTTGCTTTTAAAGCTGATTTTGACGTTTTTGAAACACGCCGGCTATCTTTCGTAGTGGGAAAAGCAGGGTGACCTAATTTGGATTGGTTACCCTGCTTTTTCTTTTGCCTGTGTTTAGATGAGGAAGGGAGATTTGTGCCGATGACGAATAATTAGGTATTACTCGCATGAAGGAGGATGGTAGGGATGAAGATGATGATGAGAATGTTAGCCTTAACTGCGTTGTTGTTGATGATGTCAGCCGTTGCTTTTGCAAACATCTATCCTGCTGCGTTGGATAATGGAATGCTGGTGCTGGTCGATGGTGGCATGGGCGTGGGGCGGTACGCCGACAGGTCATCTGTATCTGTTGAGCGGTATGAGCCGCCTTTTTACCAGATTGCTATAAACGTGGTGCCTGTCACCTTCTCAGATGACTACTGGCGGCAGCATGGTACCTATGTGGGCGGGCCTTATACCATAGGTGAGGCTTATACTTTGCACTTTCGCTACAATTGGGGCAGTAAATCTGTCTCATTCAGATGGCACAGCTGGGGGGATGGCTGGCGAGACTGGGATATCAACCGTGATAACAGTCATGCGGAGGGGGAGCCTCTGATTCCCTATACAGCAGAGGTGGCGTTTGTTTCGGCGTACAATATTCGCTTCTTTGATGGCAAGACTGGCTATAGTCCGGTATTGAAAGGGTATAGGCGTGTCATAGACGAGAGCCTGTATCGTGTACTGGGGATTTGAGGAGGAAGCCTATATGGCCTGCTCTGGGGGGAGATAATGATAGATGTGGCGGTGTACTTATGCCTTTTGCGCAGGTATGTATAAAAATGAGGCAACCAGCCTGTGACTGGTTGCCTCATGAATAATTGCATACAGAAGAAGAGAGCCTTTTGTATACAATGCGTGTTTGTCGTTGGTGGAGACGGAGCAAGACCAACAACACACACAATTTTTTTGAGACATATTAAAGTGATTTTGTATGCTGTGTGGTCTTGGGGGGATTCGTTCCACCATAGGCTTTTGGACATCTGGCAGGATTAGATACCTGTAAGATGATTCGTTTAGAGGACATGCTTCTCTACAAGTTCCAGGAGTGTCTTGCTGATGCGAATGTTTGTTTTTCGCATACGTTCCAGACATTCCAGTACATCTGCTCCGGACAATAGTCCTTCGTCATACGCCTGCAATAAAATGCCAACTGTTCCAGTTATGTTGATACCCAGTCGTTTTGCAACCTGCCGACCGTGGTGTTCGTCCATTAGCAGCATATTTGCCGTTTGCTCGCTGGACAGAACAATGGCTTCGCTCTCTCCGGCATCGAGTTTATCAACTTGGCGAAGCTTGGCAACAGATTGGATGTTCTTTACTGTGCCCACCTTTAAAAAACTGGATTGCTTCACGATAGCTGCCTCATCGGTGTATCGTGGATGGCATGTGAGCTCGTCGTAGACTGCCTTAGGTATCATGACTGTCCGAAACATGGTCTCAAGCAGGTCTAGCCGATTTACTTTCATCAAGGAAATGATGGGAGTGGTGTCCGAAACAATCAGCATATTATATTCCTCGCAGGTTCTTGAGAGTATTCAGATCCTCCATCAAATCATCTTCTGACTGGTTGAAGTATGGCAAGCCCAACGTTCCATATAATTCTATCAGGTCTATTTTGGGCATTCCCAGTATTTCAGCAGCATAGCCATGGGAAATCTCGCCACGCTGGATGAAAGGGTAGAGCATCATGGCATTGCGGATGGTGCAAGCCTGTTTGTCTTCCAATATGGCGAAGGGAGCCATTGCTTCGGGAATATCCATTTGTATGCTCATAATGTTCATATTCGTACCCTCCCTTTTCCTGATTCCTTTATAATTACATTTTAGTATTAAAGCTAGTTAGTTGCAACATTTTTTAGGTTATAAGCGGGTCTGGCATAGCCAGGCCTTATTTAGTTTGTCTGGTGCAGGTAATATTAATTTTTACTATATGTGCCTGTTGTGTGAAATAAAAAGAAAATAGATATATATTATAATAGTGCTGGTATCGATAGAAAAAAATTATGATAATAAAGAGACTATAATAGATAGCGTTGATTTTCGTCGGGGGGTATTCATCCAGAGAAAATAGCAATGTGTCGTATTTAGATGAAAATGTGTCATATTTAGAAGCACTAAAAAAATAGTAAATGTGTCATAATATTTGAAAAGGACTAAATGCACATCGGTGGGGGAGGTGATAAGGGTGGATGTTAGTAAGGTTATTATATATAGACAGATTGGGGCTAAAGTTGCTTATTATCGTACACTGCGTCAGTTAACTCAGGAGGAACTTGCTAAGAAAGTTCATATCAGTAGGAGCACGTTGTATAGAATAGAACATGGAAGATATGAAGAGGGAATATCATTGTCCACCCTTATTGATATTGCAGATGGGTTGCATATAGAGCTCTCCCACTTAACTTCATTTACTGAAGAAGAGAAGAAACTTTGGTGGGAGACAGATGCAAATATGTGATAAGGTATATTTAAGTCCATTGTAATTGTTATGTATGAATAGGTGAAATTAGGTGAGCTGCTTATGACTAAAAGAAGCCTAGCGGTCATTATTGTCCTTACGGCGGCGTTTTCATCACTGCTCATCGTGGAGCCTACAAGAGGACTACTGTGGATAGATATTCACAAATTAAATATTATGGACCCTAAAGCAATTTTCACACAAAAATTGAATGAATTATTTAAAAAAATAGGCAAAATGCTAGGGCAAGTCGGTCACTTATATGACTCGGAAATTAAATTGGTCGACACAAATACAGGTCAAATGCACCTTGTGTACGTTAGTGAAAAAACAATGGGGTTATATGAAGAATTATTAGATTGTATTTCAAGTCAGGATGATTTGACGCAAGAGAAATTTGATGTATTTTTGATAAACTTTAGCAATGATGTATATAAAGACGGATTCTATGGTGGTGGAGGTGATAGGGCGAAAAAAATAGTTGATTTTTTAAGCCGAGGCGGTCATTTATATGACTCGGAAATTAAATTAGTCGATACAAATACAGGTCAAATGCACCTTGTGTACGTTAGTGAAAAAACAATGGGATTATATGAAGAATTATTAGATTGCCTTCCGAGCCAGGGTGATTTGACACAAGAGAAATTGGATGTACTACTGCTAAACTTTAGCAATGATGTATATAAAGACGGATATTATGGTGGAGATAGCAAGAAGTTTTAGTGTCTTTTTTTATCGAATCCATTAGCCCTTGCCTTAAAAAATTACTATGTTGTCAATACTACGTTTTTGAAATGAAATCTTTGATTTACCAAAGTCCAGCTGATGCTTTGGGATTAGGAAAATTAAGTTAGTAAAGCGATTTAAGAGGTGGATGCAACATATGGAAACAAAAAAATACAAACCATCATGTTATAATATTATCCTACATGAACAAGGTAAGCATATAGCTTTTAATTCTGCAAATTGTGCTTTAGCGCAAGTCAATGAAGATTTTTTGGATATATTAGAAAATCCTAATCAGCCTTTATCTGGAGAAAAAAGCAAGCTTTTTGAGAATATGATTGCGACGGGCTTTTTGATTGACAGTAGTACAGATGAACTTGATTTATTAAGGTTACGTTATTTGAATGGATGCTTTGATTGCGATACATTGACTGTGACAATATTGCCAACAGATGCATGTAATTTTTCGTGTTTCTATTGTTTCGAGCATAAATTAGCTAACACGATGAGTAAGGTTACACAACAAAAATCTGTAGAGTTAATAAAGAATCAACTCAAAGGAGCCCAAAAATTAAAAATTTGTTGGTTTGGTGGAGAACCGCTTTTAGCAGAAGAAATAATATGGAGTATGTCAGAAGACTTATTGAAATTAGCCAATGAAAAAAGATGCGAATATAGTGCGTATATGGTGACGAATGGATATATGATAAATGATGAGATAATAGAAAACTTAAAAAGATATAAAATCAATACTTTGCAAATTACAATTGATGGAGATGAGACAGAACACAATAAGAGGAAATATGATAAGACGGGGAATGGAACATTCCGTAAAATTATAGATAACATAAAGAAGTTAGCGTTAGAAAATTTCAAGGTAGTTTGCAGAGTAAATATAGATAGAAATAATGCGGATTCGATAAAAGGATTGTTGTTAAAATTAAAAGAAGAACTAGCTGACAAGAGAAAAAATGTACAAATTTCGTTTGGGCAAATCTTACCAATTGCAAGACTGGATGAGTGGGATACATCAGTTTGTTTAAGCGATGAAGAATATTCCTTGTATGTGGATAAGTATATTGAGTATATGATTAACTGTGGTTTCTCTGTGCCTGATATTTATCCTTTTTATCCTACTCCAAATGCGAATTTTTGTGCGGGAGTTCAAAAAAACGCCTTTGTGATTAGGCCTACAGGCGTTATTGATAAATGTTGGGATTGTGACACAATGCATGTGGGAGATGTGCATGAAGGTATTGGGCAAAATAAAGAATACGAGAATAATCTAGCAAAGTGGTTGACGAGGAATCCGTTTGAAGATGATGAATGTAAGAAATGTCGAGTTTTGCCAATTTGCATGGGAGGATGCCCGTATTTTGCAATAGTGCACAAGAAGAAGAAGTGTTTAAAATGGAAATCTGATATTGAAAATGCCATTAAAAAGAAGTGTTATAGACACTTGTGCAATGCAGGTGATTTATAATAGGAGGTGAATTGGATATGAATATTATCGTTAGACCAATGAGTTGCTTAAGTGACATGTGTAGTGGTATGAATGTGTGTTTTCCGATAAATTGGAATTAGTTTGGAGGAATATTTATGATACTTATAGTTAAGCCAATAGAGGGTATAAGCCATATATGTGGAAGTATAAATCTGTGTGTACCAAAATTTTTATAAGGCTATAATATTGATAGGAGCTGAGAAATTATGAATATAATTGTCAAGCCTTTGAAATGTGAATCCAATAATGCTTGTGTAGTAAATATTTGTCCCATAATAAATGATTAAATACAAGATATATTTTGTGTTTTTAGCGTGAGGAGGTGCATGCAATGTTAATTATTGTAAGTCCTTTTGATAGCCTGCTTACAAATCTTTGTATACTGGGGACTTGTCCTATGGACGGCATGTTTTAATCCCCCGCAATGTACGTTGAGAAGCTTAGGAGTTATTTATTCGAGGAATGTAAAGAGTATGTCTTTGCAAAAATCGGTTATATAATTAGATTGAATTGATGTTGGGGACAGCACCTATTTTAATAATGGTTTTATATATTTCACCGTATTAAAAAAGGTTTGTCCTCAACATCAATTTTATTAATGTTTTAAAAGTTAGACAAGTATTAACTGTTTTGATATTACGTTGGTGGATTATCTTTAGATATGATGCTGATTGATATTTATACCTAAATTAAACGAAAATGGAGGAGTATCTTATATGGATGAAGCTTTTTTTCCAGATTCACTTGAGGAATATAAGATAGAAATTATAACTGAAAAACCTACACTTGTTCCTAAATTACAATTTATGCACACTGAAGTAAATCGTACGCATACATTTCTCGATGACTATACAGTTATGAGCCTGCCCTGCTTAGAATATATTGTCGTATTGAAAGGGAAGAGTTATGTGCCAAGTAGAAATAAATCTTGTAAAGCGTCACTAATCGCTGGAGGTTTTGCTCTACTTTTTCTAGTGGCTATGGTGATTTTGATAATCTCTTCAATTGCATCAGAAGTGTATGCCGTTCGTATTAGTATTTTTATGATAATTATTTCAATTCTGGGTTGCTCATTTGCATTGTGGTCGATAGGGCAAAGTCATGTGTTGTATGCAAAATCTAAGATTACAGATGATGCACCAAGAGATTTTTCTAAGGATTACATAGTAGCTGAGACAAAAAGCATAGAGCATGATTTAGAATTGTATAAGAAGGCTGTTCTGTCCGATGAAGTACAGCAAATGGAGGCAATATTTTCAAAGGCATATATTCATTATTTGAAATTAAGGTTAAGTAATAAAGAAAAGATTACTAGATAGAAATAGATGCTTTAAGTGTTCATAATATGTAGCTGTGAATTGAATTTTACAAAAGTTCAGCATATTGTTTTTTATCACGCTAGGAGGTTCTCGATGCCATGCCGTCTATTTTTAGACCTAAAATAAACTTATCTGCCTTTGATGAAACGACAGAAGAAGGAAAAATTGCTAAATTCGATGTAATCTGCAAGGAGTTAAGAAGTTGGTTCTTTTACGAAAGAATTCAGCCAACTATGAGGATTATATTCATATCAAAAGAGCTTGCAGAGAAGAATTTGTATCTGAATTGTATAAGAAATAATGTGATAATTAAACACAAAATAGCTTCGTGTCAAGATGATGGATGGAATCCAGAGACGGGTTCCAAGGCCGGTTTAGAGCAAGCGATACAGGAAGTAAAACACGCGTTGGTAGCGTTTTCCAGTGTGGCGTTGAGATATAAAAAGCAACGGACTACATCTTTTATGATGTTTCCGCTGACATCTGATGATTTGGCGAAGAATACAGAGGCGAACGGTGCCTGTGAGATTGTTTTCTGGCACCTTTTGGCCTTGGCGTATGATGACTCTCATAATATAGATTTGGCTAAAGTTGAGGATATGGCCTTTAAACTTGGTTTTAAAGAGTCAATGTTTCGTGACTGGCAAAAGGCTGTAAACTATGTACTGGAGGGAAATGTTTTTGATCTTGATTGCAAATTGAAATTTGATAGTGAGGAAGCGAATATCTTCTTTCTACACCTTTATGAGAGACCGGACCTTTGGATTTATGATCGTTAAATGAAGAACAGTGTAAAAAGCCTCTCTTTGGTTGACATATTATATTTGTAAGATTCTATGAATGAACTGGTATTTACTTTAGGGAGGAGTTAGCTTATGAGATACACCGTCCACAGAGCCTTATCTATGCTCAAAACAACAAAAGCGAGAATCGAGAAAGAACTATCCAACAACTATTCTTTTATCCGTGTGGCGAGAGGCCAGGAAGACAATATTCGTGGTGTAGCTGTAGCTGATATTGAGAGATATATCCAAGGAAGCTATGACAGAATTACATCTCTTATCAATAACTACATCAAAATCAAATCTGCTGTCATCAGGAGCAACGCTGGCATCCAGTCTGATACAGCAGACATTAAGAGAGCATCTGTAGCAGGCCTTTCCCTTACAGTGGCAGAGATTATTGAAATGAATGATGCTGTTTATGGAAGAGGGAAAACTTCCGGTGGCAGTAAACCGAAGGGCTTCAAGGCAAGCCTCCTTGCCAAGATGAAGCAGGACTATGCAGAGGCCCAATCGGAGTTTGATGCCTTGCAGGAGAAGGCTGATGATGAGGTACGGCAGTACCTCAATGCTTTGTCTGTCAAAAGGAAGGATGGGGAGGAAATAGATAGCAATTCTAAGGCTACCATAGAGGCTACGAGCAAAATGCTCCATGAGCAGAAAGACCCAAGATTCATTGATCCATTAAAGATTGCTGATAAAATCATAGCCTTGGAGAATGAGATTGAGAACTTCCGCACGGAGGCCGATGC
>ODAI012783282.1_pt1 | contig 11398 bp, 7 predicted proteins | sample 1539321 | NCBI WGS metagenome assembly ODAI01 (sample SAMN02144231, study PRJEB22623) | gut metagenome | biome: sheep rumen | host: Ovis aries | place: New Zealand
AAGTCCTCAACGCCGTCATCCTCAAGCTCCTTACCGTGCTTCCAGTAGCCCAGCTTTGGAAGCATCTCCTTCATATATGAGCGAGCCTGCTCCTCGGAGAAGCCCTGTTCTGCCATGTGCTTAACGCAGACATCTATAAGATCGTCCATGTTATGGTACATGAACTTCCCGTCTGCATAGCACCATCTGCAATAGTCCTCGTTGAAGCTTCCGTCAGGTTCCTTACTGATAGAGCCGTCCTCAAGAGGCATTCCGCAGCACTGGCATTTCAGCTGTCTCGGTGAGCCGAGAAGTGTGTTGATGGAAACATCAAAAAGCTTTGACAGCAGCTAAGCGTTTCCGTGTTCGGGACAGTGTCCCCTGTCTCCCAGCGTGATACAGCCTGTCTGGTAACAAATACCTTTTCTGCAAGCTCATCCTGTGAAAGACCGTGTTTGTTTCTGAGTTCAAGTATTACGTTTTTTGTTTCCATAGTTTATCACCTCAAGGCTATTATACCACAGCTGTATCAAAAAGCAAGCAACTGTCTGTTGAGCGTTATCACTTCTTCAGCAGCCTGTCCAGCATTACCTGACGGCAATCTTTTTCCAGCGTATCGTCAAGAGGCTCGAGAGCGATATGCTCAGACTCTCCCCTGTTTATGCAGTACTCTATCATGTAGTCCGATATCTCGGGATTTTTTGACAGGCAGGGGCCGTGGAGATATGTGGCGATGACGTTCTTCTCGCAGTAGCCCTCAGCTTCGCTCTTTGAGCAGTTTCCGTTGCCGTAAAGCACCTTGCCGAATGGCGTCTTAATGCCTTGTGTCTGTCCTCCGTGGTTCTCAAAGCCGACAACTTTAACAGGCTTGCCCGTTATCTTTGTCTCAATTACGATATTGCCGATACAGCGCTTTCTGCGGCTGTTGGGTGCAACTGTGAAGTAGTCAAAGAGACCCAGTCCTTTTATATCGTTACCGTCTGCGTCACGGTAGTACTTGCCCATGAGCTGGTAACCGCCGCAGATAAGGAACAGAAATGTTCCGTTCTTGTACGCCTTTATTATGCCGTCTTTACATTTCAGAAGGTCCTCGGAAATGTGCTGCTGTTCAAGGTCAGCACCGCCGCCTATGTATACAAGGTCGTAGGAGCTGAAGTCGGGCATATCTGAATCAATGGAATACTTGTCGATCTGACAGTTTATGCCTCTCTTTTTGCAGCGGAACTGAAGAACCTCCATGTTGCCGCTGTCGCCGTAGAGGTCAAGCATATCGGCGTACATATGAAGTATCTTTATAGTTTTCATTTGTTACCTCCATGCTTTGCGATATAGCGCTTCAATGCGCTTCTTGTGGGCTGAACAGCCGTATAGTTGGCAATAATGAACTTTCGTCCCTTAGTGCGGGCAAGCTCCTCAACAGCCTCGTCAAGGTCGGGACGCACCACTATATTTGCTGGGTCATAGCCTGCGGTCTTGATACGGACTGCGATATCATATGCTCTTGTACCCGAGGTGACTACTCTTGTAACACGCTCAAAGATACTGAAGTTTATATCGTATATCCATGATACGTCCAGACCGTCCGCAACATTGTCATTGAGCACGAAAAGGAGCTCCTTTTCGCCCTGCATCTCGTTCATAACACGGAGAGTCATGTTTGCTCCCACGGGGTTTTTCGCAAGGTTGAGAGTTGCCTTTCTGTCACCCAGCATGAAGTTCTCCATTCGTCCGTTCTTGACGGTATAGCTGTTGATAACTCCGTCGGTTATCTTCTGGTCTATGCCGTAGAGCTTTGCCGCAGCTGCAACAGCTGTCATATTATAGACGTTGTATATGCTGTTGAGCTTTGGCGAATATGTATGACCGTCAGCTGTGAACACAGGCTTTTCAAGGTCGATATCCTTTGCGGTGATATATGGCTCGTAGTTTCCGAAGCCGCACTTTTTACATATGAATTTGCCGATGTGCGAGTACTGGTAGTAATCGTACTCCAGCGCCTCACCGCAGAATGGACAGAAGCGTCCCTCAGAAGCTTCAAATATCTTCTGTGTCGCAAAGGCATAGGGCTCTGCGTGGAAGTACTTCACGTTGTTGTTTTTTGGATTCGCCCTGCCAAGACGGGCAGTATTCGGGTCATCACCGTTGAGTATGAGATTGCCCTCAAAGGTCTTGCAGAAGCCGTTTATCTTCTGGATAAGGGTCTCCATCTCTCCGTTTCTGTCAAGCTGGTCACGGAAGAAATTCAGCACCACCAGTGTATCCAGCTTCAGCTGTGAATACACAACGGGAACATGAGACTCATCGGTCTCCAGTATGAGGTAGTCCGCCTTGACCTTGCCAGACATATCGCAGTGTCGCAGCAGAAGCGAGCATATTCCCGTATCAAGGTTGTTGCCCTCTTTGTTTATGATTATCTTCTTTCCGCTCCTCTCAAAGAGCTGAGCGATACAGTTGGTAACAGAGGTCTTTCCGTTGGTTCCCGTTACCGCGATTATGGGGCAGTCTACCTTGAACATGGAGACTGCCTTATGCCTTGAAAGATGCCACAGGATTATTCCCGGAAGGTTTCCTGCGTTTCGGTGCATAAGTCTCAGCACCTTTACTATTATCTTGCCGATTATTATCAGAAGTCGTTTCAATTTCGTCCTCCGTGTTATTAGTTTCCAGTATATGATACTCTTCCGTCCTCGGAAAAGCCTATCCAACCGCGCTGCTTTGCATTCTTTATGCCCAGAGCAACAGAGGTCTCAAGAGTGGGAGTTATCCTTGTGAAGCCGAAGAGATGTGCCACCTCGCGAAGAAGGTCGGCGCGCTCCATAGCGACCTGACGGGACATTATTTCCTTTATGCCCACAGCTATCTCCTCGGGAGCCACATCGTCTATGTCACGTTTTTCGTCGTCCTTGTAGACTGTGCGGCACTTGTCATACTCCTCGGGAGACTGAGTTCCCAGCCATACATACTCGTTCTCGCCTGCTGTTGTGACCTTTGCGTCAGCTTTTTCTAATGCAGACTCGAACAGTGCCTTCATATTAGCTCCCGGACGTGATATGCCCCAGCATGAGAAGGTCTTTTTGGCAAGTGTCTTTTTATTCATAGGAGCTTCCGTCGTCAGTATATCGCTTATGCACTTGCTAATCTTTGCAAGGCTCGCCTCGCTGAAGTTTTCCGAGCTTCCCAGTGCCTTTATCTTAAAGGGCTTGAACTCGTCAAAGCTCTCGGAGAAACTGCTTACCTCCTCGGTCTCGAATACCAGCTCCTGCTTCTTCTTTTCCTCAGTCTTGGGAGCTGCCTCGGGATGGCGGTAACGCTCAACAGCTGAATCTATCTCGTTCTTTATCTTGCTGAGCACCTTTTCCTTATTGTCCAGCCAGTCGATGATATAAACGCTCATGACGTTCCAGCCAAGTCCTCTCAGCACGCTTGGCTGAGACAGACTTCTGTCGCTGGCAGTGCCGTTGTGGAAGTAGGACTCGTTTCCGCAGTTGATACCCATGATATAGGTATCGGGCTTGTCGGGATTTACCACTGCCACATCGACCTTATAATCAGAGCAGCCTACACTGCACTTGCACTCGTATCCAAGCTTTCTTATCTCCTCGGCAACTACTGTCTCGAAGCCCTCCGAGCTGCTCTTGGAACCTGCTCTTACGGGGAGAGCACTTCTGCCCCTTGCAGCAAATTCGAGGAAGCCCTTGAGTCCCTCAACACCGTCGGAGCGTGTGCGCGAAAGGTCTATCATATCGGGTGTGATGACAGAGAATACTATCATCTTGCACTTTGAACGGGAGATAGCAACATTAAGACGCCTCCAGCCGCCGTCACGGTTAAGTGGTCCGAAGTTCATGGACACCTTGCCGTCCTTGTCAGGACCGTAGCCGATAGAGAACATGATAACATCTCTCTCGTCGCCCTGAACGTTTTCGAGGTTCTTGATGAGTATGGGCTCATACATCTCATTGGCGTACTCCTCAAGCTTTGGATCCTCGCGGTAAGCATCTATGAGAAGGTCATCTATGAGGTTCTGCTGGGGAAGACTGAATGTAACGACACCGATACTGAACTTTCTCAGCTCGGGGTCTCTCAATCTGCGGCAGATCTCCTCCACGACAGCTTTTGCCTCAGCCTTGTTGGTACGGGTAGAGCTCTTGTCATAGTAGCCCTCAACGTGTACCCAGCTTACCTCAGATACCTGATCGTCAGGCGACGGGAAGGTGTAGAGCTTGTTCTCATAATACTTGGAATTGCTGTATGCGATAAGGCTCTCATGACGCGAACGGTAATGCCAGAGCAGATGCTTCTGCGGCATGGACAGTGCCAGACAGTCATCCAGAACGCTTTCAAGGTCTTCTTTTTCGTAGTTCTCCTCGTCCACCTGATTTGAAGCAAAGAAGCTTGTAGGCGGAAGCTGCTTCGGGTCGCCGACTACGATGACATTATCGCCTCTTGCAATAGCTCCCACAGCCTCACAGGTGGGAAGCTGAGAAGCCTCGTCGAAGATAACAAGGTCGAACTTGGGATAGGATGGGTCGATGTACTGTGCCACGGATATAGGGCTCATAAGCATTACGGGACACATCCTGCGGAGCAGATTAGGTATGCTGTCAAAGAGCTTTCGGATAGACATCATTCTTCCGCCCGACTTGATAGCCTTCTGGAGTATGCCTATCTCAGAGCTGTTTGCTGAGCTTCCCGGAGTGGGTATCTTTGCTGACAGTTCTGCTGCCAGCTCCTTGATGGACAGTGTGGAGAAGCTATCAAGCACCTCGCCGAAACGTCTTATGGTGTCCTCGAAAAGTGTTCCTTGGAACCTTGAAAGCACGGGAGTGCGTGATATAGTGCTTGTCACCATAGCCTTGCTGATATCGCAGTCAAATGCGCCTATAAGCTGCTCTGTCGGCACCTCGCCGTTCATGTAGGCGTCTGCCACATTGCCGATACCAAGCTCTCTGAGCCTGTTGCAGATAGTGACGATACCTGTCCATTCCTTCAGCTGAGGAAGTGCCTCGATAACGGCGTCTGCCTTCTGCTGAGCGTCGCTGCACCAGCTGTCACCGGTGATGAGCTTGTCGGTATTTATGCCGAAGCTGCTGCGGAGCTGTGAAGCCACATTCTCAAGAGCGGCAAAGTCTGAGGTTATCTTTGAAGTATCACCGTTTACGCCCTGTGTGAGACTGGTGCAGAGCTTCTGCTTTATCTCGGGACTGAATGTTGAAGCTGAAACTCTTTCGCCGAGTTGTGAGGAGCGTTCAACGCATTTCTCAATAGCTGCCCAGTCCGCATTCTCGTCAAGTCTGAGACTTCCGAAATACTTCACCAGCTCGGGCTGTGCGGAAGCTACATTCTGCTTCAGCTGCTTGAACTGGTTTATTTTGTCATAGAACTGCGTGATGTTCTCTTTTGTTACTGTCGAGGAGGTCTTGGCGTGGGCGGCAAGCTCCTTTACAAGCTTGCTGCTTCCAATGCTCTTTGCAAGGAACCACTTGCCCTGTGCTGTTTTCCACCTCACAAGGGCATCAGATGCGTTATAGTCCAGCACCGACGGCTCGAATTTGGAGAGAAGCTCCTCCTTTACCTGTGAAAGAGTCTTACCTGTGCCTATAAGAGCCTGCGCAGGCTCCTTGAAGCCGTTCCAGCGGCTGTCGGAGATAATGTCGGGAAGTAACTGCTCGCCGCTTGCAGAAGCAGTGATTATCTCCGCCGCCAGCTTGCACTCCTCAAATGTCATCTCGCTGCTGCCCGTGAACTGCGCCAGCTGCTGAGTATCCTCCTGAGCTGAGGTGAGTGCGTTCTTGAGCTCCCTGAGCTTTGCTTCCATTGCTCCCCTTGTTTCGGGAGTGCATGAAGTAAGCTCGCAGACGCCCAGTGCAGTTGTGGTAACGTCACCGAACTCTCTGCCTGCTGCGGCAAGGCTCTCCAGAGTCTCACGCCATGTTGAGTATGAGGTCTCGCTCATTGCATCCAGCTGGTCATTGGTAAAACTGAACTTGCCGCCAAAAGAGCTGTTTTTCTCATATCTTACTGCTGCGTCATACATAGAACAGCCGAAATTGCGCTTCTTGTGTATCTCCTCCATTGTACCGTTGAGCTCACGGCGCATTTCGGATATTTTCTCAGCCTGAGCCTTGTACTCCGCGGGCTTCTTTATCCTGCCCACATTGAGGGTCTCCTCAAGCTGCTTCAGAACTGCGCGTTTCTGTGCCTTGTTGGAATGGAGCTCGATACAGAAAGGACCAAGTCCCACCTTGTTGAGACGTTTTTCAACTACGGAAAGTGCAGCCATCTTCTCTGCAACGAAAAGCACGGATTTTCCCTGATACAGCGCACTTGCTATCATGTTGGTGATGGTCTGGGACTTACCGCTTCCGGGAGGTCCGTGGAGCACGAAGCTTTTGCCCTGCGAAGCCGCATACACAGCCGCAAGCTGTGAGGAGTCCGCACTGAGAGGGACTACCAGATCCGTGGGAGCTACCTTGTTGTCAAGGTCAAGTGGAGATATGTACAGATCGTCCCCTGCCCACTCGGTCTTGCCTGAGATAAGACTTGCAACTACCTTGTTCTTTGCAAGCTCGTCAGCACGGTTGCGTATATCGTTCCACATGATGAAGCGGTTGAATGAGAATTGTCCGATAAAGGCGTAGTCAACTATATCCCATCTGGGCTGTGACATGATGCCCTGACGGACGGTGTTGAAAATAAGCTGCAGATTCACGCCGTTCTCGTCCTCGGGAACGGGATCAAGCCCGTTTATGTCGATGCCGAAGAACTGTCGGAGCATTTCAAGCATGGTTATGTTGACCTGGGTATCCTCATCGCGCATACGGATGAGGTAGGTCTTTTCCTGCACCTTTCTGATGATATCAACAGGCACCAGTACGAGAGGTGCATAACGAGCCTTATCGCTCTTTTCGGTCTCATACCAGCGCAGGAAGCCCAGCGCCAGATATATGGTATTCACGCCGTTTTCCTCAATGCTCACCTTAGCCTGTCTGTGAAGCTTCTTCATTATCTTTTCAAGGTCGCTGTCCTTGATGAAGGTACGGAGCCTGCGGCTCTTGAACTCCGCCTCGGATATGGTGGATATAAGGTCGCGGTCATTTTCTATCTCGAATATCTTGCTGTCTGTGAGTGCAAGTGTAGTATCATTGGGCACAGGCATCACCTTGAAGTCCTCGCCCTTGGATATCTCGTCCTCCAGAACGCCAAGATCACTTATCATGAGCTGTACGCTCATTGCCGAGGGACGGAAGTTGAGCAGGCTGTTTCTGAGGCTGAGGTCAAGGAGCTTTCTCTCCCACATTACCTGCTTGGTGACCTCCCTGCCCTCACCTGCGGCAATAGCCTGCTGAGCTATCTCATTGGGAGCAGAGGTTATCTCCGACTTCTTTCGGCTGCCGTAGTCCACAGCCTTGAAAGTGCCGTTTTCGGATATCCTCGACGGTACGGGGCGTATTCCGCTTGAACGTGTACGGGTTATATCTATGGCAAAACAGAACTTTGCCGCATCATCAAGATGTGCCGCAGCGTGCTTCTCGGCACTGTCAAAGTCTGTATTCTTTCCTGCAACAAAATCCGTACACTCAACTATGCTGATTGCGTCTATACCGTGAGCGATACGCTTTGTGACCGCGGACATATCGTATTGCAGGCAGTCGGAAAAGGTCTCCTCCTCCAGCCAGCAGCCTGCAAAGGCGTGTCCCTGTATCATAATAAGCAGTGGATTGAGTCCCACAGCCTCAAGGCATGAGCAGTACAGCACAGCCAGATCGAGGCAGGTTCCCTGTTTGCTGTCAAGAACAGCATCGGGCATACGGATACGCTGTGCCTCCTCAAAGCTTGCAGGGGGCATGGTATAGGCGATATTCTGCTCTTGAAGAGCCGCATAGATCGCTCCCATCTGCTGCTTTACGATGTTAGGTTTTCTGGTCTGATAGCCTGTGAATGCAGGATCGCCGCACCACTTCTTCATATAAACTCCCGCCGCAGAAATGATCTCCTGCACCTTGGGATGATTGGGCGTGACAAAGGCTGCTGCGGTCTCGGGCATAAAGTTTATTCCCGACCACTGATCGTAGGCAAGAAGCTCGATAGTCCTGCTCTCCTGTCCTATGACCTCATCGCCCTGAAGGGCTTCGATGGTGACGCTGCCCACAAGCTTCTCCGTAAGGTTGAAAAGCTCATCTGCAAGCATGATTATATTTACGGGAGCTATCTCAACGGGCTGAGAGGGCGCAAGATCCACGGGTACTGACTCGAAGGTCTTTGCAAATTCAGGCTCAAAGCTGATCCTCAGACGAACGCTTTTCAGCTCCTCATCGGTATTATTTGTCATTACCATATTTCTGAACACGGGAACGTAGTTCTGCTGCATCGCAAAATTGATCTGCGCGGTCATACTGCCGCTGAAAACAACTTTATTCTCCATACAGTCCTCCAATCTGCCAAAGGCTATGCGAATACTATTTCTATGATACCACATTTCGGCGGAATTTACAATATTTACTTTAAAAAATATATAAAAAAGCTGCCGCGGAAAGCTCCGTGGCAGCGATGTTATGTCAGCTGACGTAAAGATTTATATGATGTCCGTCTGTCTCGTTGAAGTTCCTTCCGTCGGCAGTGAATACGCCCTCAAAGTCGATAAACTTCTGATCCTCGGTCTTTTCCATCCACTCAGAGCCTGTGAAGCTTGCGGTTATCCTGCCGTCAGGAGCGATATTCGTTATCTGTCCCACGCTGATAAAGCTTGCTTTTTTGCCTGCTTCGGGCTCGAACTCGAATACAGCCTGAAGCTCGCCGTGAACGTCGGCAGTCTCTATATTGAACTTTATACGGTTATCGCCCTTGTCGGGAGTATAGTTTCCGTCATAGCTGTTGAGGAGTATGCTTAGGTCTGCACCTGCGGACTTCTTCAGGTCTATCTCGTAATCATCGGAGGTGAGAGTGCCTTTCTTCAGGTCAAAAGTGCCTGTGAAGTCAAGGATATGATATGTATCAGGGTGCTTCTCCCACTCAGAACCGGTGAACTTTACTTCAATTATATCGTCATCATCGTCTTCGTCAGTTACAGTTCCCTGCATGAGATAGCTTCCCGTTGGAACGCCCTTATTGGCAGGGTCCTCATGGAAGGAGAAAAGTGCCTGTATAACGCCCTCATCATCGGTACCGAATACGGAAAAATCGAGAGCGGTAAGTCCCTGTGTAGCCACATATGTACCCGAATATGTATTCACCAGCTCGGGATACTCCTTCTTTGCTGCTGTGGTTGCTTCTGTTGTCGTCTCTGTCGTTGTGACTGTAGTAGTTGTCTCGGTCTCGGTTGCGGTCGTAACCATCTCAGAGAGATAGTCATCAGTATTATTATCCGAGCAGGCAGCTGTAGCCGCAAGCCCCATAGCGCAGGCGAGAACTGCCGCAGATACTATCTTTCTTTTCACTTTCCGACCTCCGTTCAGGACTTATGAACTACTACTCCGCCTGTCTTGTATATGCTGTCAGCAGGAATAACTCCTCTTACGCAGCTTGTGGGGTAGATATTGGAATTTCTGCCGATAACTGTACCGGGGTTGAGGACGCTGTTACAGCCCACTTCTACGCTGTCGCCCAGCATTGCGCCTATTTTCTTTATGCCTGTTTCAAGCTGCTCGTTCCCGTCCTTGATAACGACATTGGTCTTGTCGGACTTGACATTGGAGGTTATGGAGCCTGCTCCCATGTGGGACTTGTAGCCGAGAATGCTGTCACCCACATAATTGTAGTGGGGAGTCTGTACGTTGTCAAAGAGTATTACGTTCTTCAGTTCAACGGAGTTGCCCACAACACAGTTCTCGCCGACGAGAGCGCTCCCTCTTACGAAAGCACCGTGGCGCACCTCTGTACCTGCTCCGATGATGCAGGGAGCCCCCAGATAAGCTGTGGGGAAAACCTTTGCGGTCTTATGTACCCATACGTTCTCGGAGGGATTATCATACTCATCGGGACTGAGAGTCTTTCCCAGCTCGATTATAAAGCTGCTGATGCCCTTGAGCGCTTCCCACGGATATGTGAACCTGCTGAGGTAATCCTTTGCAGCTGTATGAGAGAGATCGTAAAGATCTGATATTTTAACATTGTTCATGCTATTCAACTCCTGATCAAAATATATGCAACTATAATTATACCCTTACTTCGCCACATTGTCAAGAAAATATGTGCAAAATCTGTCATATCTGTCATATCTCTTTACTTTTATGGTAATATGTGGTAAAATATAATGCGGCAGTAATGAAGCTCGTCTGTGAGCCTCGGAAGCTGCCGCTAAAAAACAGGAAGTGTTTATATGAAAAGCTTATTATACAGTCTCAGGAGCAAAAGTCACATCTTCTGCCTCATACTGTTCATGTCGATCATATCACTGTTCTCCCTTACATCTGCCGATATCCCGACTCCTCCGCCAAGAAGTGCTGACAGTGTTCTTGTAAGCGCAATGAACAAGGCTGCCGAGGCAATATCAGAGGAGATGACACAGTATACCTTCACCACTGCGACTACCGTAACAACTACCACCACTACAACAGTCTCGGTATCGCCCTACGCTGTATGCGCTCCAACCACTTACACAGGAAGCTCCCCTAACAGTCAGTTCTATCAGGACAGGCTCGCCGTTGCAGGCGACTCCCTTGCACTGGGACTTGACGTATACGGCTTCGTTCCCGATATACATAACATCGCTGGCGAATCCGTGTCCATGTGGAATCTGGACTACTTTACCTTTGATGTGGGCGGCGGTGAAATGGGACTTATCGACGCGGTTGAGTACATACACCCCCAGCTGCTGTATATCTCCATTGGTATGAACGATGTCAACATGAACTATCCCGCCCCCTATGTGACACGCTACCGCGAGGTCATTGACGAACTCATACGGCGTATGCCGGATATAAATATAGTTGTTGCTTCAATTACGCCTGTCTGCTCCTACTGCGAGGTGGTTCGCAACGACATCATAAGGGAGTACAACGCCGAACTCAAAAAAATGGTTGATGATATGAACTCGCCGCAGGTGGTCTTTTTTGACGTTTATTCCGTAGTTTGCGACGAGAATCTTGACCTCCGCGAGGACTATACCTCGGGAGACGGTCTGCACCTTTATATTCCCTGCTACAGTGATATACTGTCTGCCCTGTTCGATTTTCTCGATACAACTGATTTTAAAGCCCGAATGGGCGGATAATAAAAGCTGCCGATTAATCGTGGTGCTTATATACCAGTTTATGTGTAATTATCGGGGACAAACCTTTCTGAGGAAAGGTTCTTTCCCCGAGCCCCTTTTCCAAAGACTTTATAACTGAATTTAGCCCCGACAGGGCGCTCCACACAAGATGTGAAAATCAGTAATAATACTGAGAGTGCCCTGACTGGGCTAAATTTAATGCTGAAA
>ODAI012784216.1_pt1 | contig 11398 bp, 7 predicted proteins | sample 1539321 | NCBI WGS metagenome assembly ODAI01 (sample SAMN02144231, study PRJEB22623) | gut metagenome | biome: sheep rumen | host: Ovis aries | place: New Zealand
AATATGTTCTTGGTAATCATGATTTACTGTTTTTTCTGTTTGGTAAACATTGTTGACGTAGTCGGCAGTTATTGTACGTGGATGTCGGCCACGTCCCACCAGAGACGCTTGTGCCAGTCATCGACATACTCGCCTTTCTCGTTGACAGAGCCGATGCGCTGGATGGCCTCGTTGTAGTTCTTGCTGTTATACTGGTTCTCCAGGATGGGGTAGCGCAGGCGGGTGGGTGTCTGCAGGTTGTTGTCGTCGTAGGTGAAGCCGTCAAACTTGGCCAGCTGCGTACGGTCCTGCAGGGTGGGGTAGTCTGAGCGGCGCAGGTTGGCCCATGCCTCCGAGGGATTCATCATGTGCAGAATCCATGCCTGGGTGTTGATGGCCTCCTTGGCATTGGATGCCAGCTCATTGGCCACCAGAGCGTTGATGAAGGTTTCTGTCTCTGCGTCCGAAACCTTGTCGGCAGCCTGCAGGTAGTGGTCGTTCATCCAGCGGATAGATGCCTTGACACCGGCGCGGAAGTGGTCTTCCACCGTACCGCCTACGTTCCATCCGTTCAGCTTGGCCTCGGCCAGCAGGAACTCTATCTCTGCCGAGTTGATGAGCGTGCCGGGGCGGTCGGGCATCTCGAAGTCGATGGAAAGGAACGGGCGCATCATGCGTGCGGGATAGTTGCTGCCGTCGAATCCGGCCTCCGGATAGAGGCGTACCAGATTGTCGAGCGTGGGTATCTCGCTGTTGGCCGGTGCGTTCACCCAGTCGTTATACCATGCTGCTCCGGGGTTGTTGGGGTGCTCGGTGTCGCCGGTGCGCTGCAGATAGGCCAGCACCTCGTCGGTGACATCCACATTCCACTCTCTGTCGGGCTTGGTCTCGGCACGCTTGGTGTTCAGGTAGTGACGGCAGATACGGTATAGGCGCGGGTCGCCGGAATTGTTGAGAATGTTGAAGAGCGTCGAGCTCACGAAGGTGGGCGACGTGGGGTCCTGACCGTAGAGAATCTCGCCTAAGGCATTCACTCGGAAGTCGAGGTCGCGCGAACCGTCGTAGAGTGTGAACGCACCGTCGGTATAGATGATGTAGGCATCGTCGGCAGCGGTGCGGATATAGCCTCCGTTGTCAGCCAGTGCTTTCTCAAATTCCTGTTGGGCCTTGGCGGGGTTGACCTCGCTGATGCGCATGGCGAAGCGCAGGCGCAGCGAGTTGGCATAGCGTCGCCAGGCTGCGGGGTCGCCCTTCAGGCTGGTCACGTCGCCGCCTATACGGTCGCTGCCTGTGCCGAGCTGTGCCGCACAGGTGGCCAGTTCGTCGAAGAAGAAGTTGTAGATGTCTTCCTGACGGTCGTAGCTCGGTGTGCCAACGCCGGAGATGAAGCCCAGTCCGGCATCCTTGCAGGGCAGGTCGCCATAGATGTCGGTGAGTATCGACATCATGAGTACGCGGTGTATGCGCAGGGCGGCATTGGTGTTAGGCATGTCCTCTGAATTGGCTATGGCATCGACGATGTTCTTGATGCCCACCGAGTAGAACTGGTCCCACACCAGGCGCATCTGGTCGTCGTCGGCATGTACGCTGCCGGCATAGTTCGTCACGTTCCATCCTCCGGCGAAGTGCTGGGTGAAACCGGTAATGTAGCTGCGGTAGGTGTCCATCAGCCCGAAGTCGCCGTAGGTCTGCAGCAGTGACGTGGTGAGCTGTGCGCTGGGTGCTATGTGCGATGCCTTGGTCTCGTCGGTGTTCACCTCGTCCATGTAGCTGTCGCTGCACGATGTCAGTGCGGGAGCCATGCCACAGCACACGAGGCCTGCCGCAAGTATATGTTTAATGCTATTAGTAATCATAATTTTTAATTCTTAATTTTTAATTTTTCGTTAGAACTTCAGGTTGACATTGAAACCATAGCTGCGGCGCGAGGGCAGCGAGCCGTACTCCAGTCCGAGGCCGGAGGTGTTGTAGCCCGAGTCGGGGTCGATGTTGGGAATGTTCTTCCAGATGATGAACGGGTTGCGGGCCACGAACGACAGGGTGAGGCTCTTCACCGTCTTGCCCAGCCATTTTTCGGGGAAGGTATAGCCGAAGGTTATCTCGCGGCACTTCACGTAGGAGTTGTCGTAGATGAACATCGAGGGGCAGTTGCGCGATGCGCTCTGCCAGAAGCTCTCGGGGTTGACGGGGATGTTGTTCGGGCGGTAGGTGCCGTCGGCATTCTGTATCACGCCGGGCACCACGTAGCCTTCGCAACGGCCGGCGGCGCGCCATTCGTTCAGCGACATGTTGGCAGCCTTGCGGTTCTCTTCCGAGCGATACCACTCCTCGCGCCCGGCCAGCGTCTCTTCGGCGCGTCCCGTCTCGTAGGCTGAGCGCATGGACATCGAGAAGAGATCGGCACCCACCTTCACGTCGAATCCTGCCGAGAGGCGGAAGTTCTTATAGGTGAACGTAGAGTAGAAGCCGCCCGTCCAGTCCCATGAGGCGTTGCCCAGCGTGCGGGTCTTCTCGTCCACCTCGGGCAGGCCGGTCTCGGCATTGATGATGAACTGTCCGTCGGCGGTGCGCTTGAAGTCCTTGCCCATGATGGAGCCGTAGTCCTTGCCCACCTCGGCACCCACCGAGACGCCGCACCAGGTGGCCTTCTCCAGCTCGAAGTAGTCCATGCCATCCACGAGCGAGTTGACCTTGTTGATGTTCTTCGAGAAGTTGACACCGGCATCCCATGCAAAGTCCTTATACTGCAGCACGCGGCCGTTCAGCGCCACCTCTACGCCCTTGTTCTGTATCTCGCCGGCGTTCACCAGGCTGTAGTTGTAGCCTGAGGTCGAAGAGGTGGCCAGGCGGATAATCTGGTCTTTCGACAGCTGGTTGTAGTAGGTCACGTCGAGCCCCAGGCGTCCGCGGAAGAACTTCATTTCCAGACCCACCTCAAACGAGTTGGTGCGTGTGGGCTTCAGCTCCTTGTTGGGAATGACGGTGTTGTTGATCATGCCGATGACGTTGCCCGGATAGGAGTATTTGGCGGTAGAGTAGTTCAGTGCCAGCTGGTAGGGGTCGGTGTCGCTGCCCACCTGTGCCCACGAGGCGCGTATCTTACCGTAGTTGATGATGCTCTTGTTCTTGATGAACTCAGAGAATACCACGCTACCTGATACCGAGGGATAGACATAGACGTTGTTGCTGGTGGGCAGCGTTGACGAGCGGTCGCCGCGAATGGTTCCCTCCAGGTAGTAGGTGTGGCGGTAGCCCACGCTGGCCGAGGCGTAGAGCGAGTTGATCTGCTTCTTGTAGGTGTTCTGCTGTATGCTCTGCTCGGCATAGTTCATGATGGCCACCACTTCTTTCATCTGCTGGTCCTTGCCGGTGAAGATGTCGGTCTTGTTGCTCACCTTGAAGAGGTTGCCGCCGAGGGTGGCATTCACGTCGAAGTCGCCGAACGAGCGGCTGTACATGGCCAGCAGCTCGGCGTTCAGCGTGCGGTTGTTGAACGTCTGGTTCTGCAGCTGTCCGGCCATGTTGCCCGGTGTGGTCATGGCCACGAAGTCCTCGAAGCTCATGAAGTTCATGTCCGTGCCCAGCGTGCCTTGCAGCTTGATGTGGTCGGTAATGTTCCAGATGGCCTTTGCCGTCAGGCGGAACACGTCCTTGGCCGTGGTGTTCTCGTTCTTGTACAGGTCCCAGTAGGGGTTTTTGTTGTATTGGTCGTTGCCGTTCCAGTTGGCATAGTCGCCGTCGGCTGTCTGGTAGTTTCTGAGCCATGCCTGGTTGTAGGTACCGGCCAGCGTCATGAGGTTCTTGCCTACGTTACTCTGCGAGTCGCCCAGGGCGGGGCGGTTCTTCACGTCCTCGCGGGTGTAGTTGGCGGTGAAGTCCAGGTCAACAGGGCCTGCCGCCGTGGTGACGCGCAGGTTGAAGTTGTCGCGGCTCATGTGGGTGTTGGGCAGAATGTCCTTGTTGCGCATGTCGGTGACCGAGAAGCGCACGCCCGTCTTGCCGCTGTTGATGCTCAGTATGGCGGTGTTCTGCGCTGTGAAACCGGTGCGGAAGAATCCGCTGGTGTTGTCGGGGTACATCATGAACGGACGCTTCTGGTGGTCGAAATACTCCACCAGGAAGTCGTCGGCCTTCGTGCCCCAGCTGGAGTTGGTACCCGACGTGGCGGTGCGGCTGTACGAGCCGGTGTAGCCCATGCCGTAGGTCTGCTGGATGTCGTTCCATTTGGCCAGCTGCTGGTCAACGGTGAACGAGCCGTTGTATTCTACTCCTATCTTGTCCTTGTCGGCTTTCTTCGTGGTGATGAGTATCACGCCATGCGACGCACGGCTGCCATAAAGCGCCGATGCTGCCGGCCCCTTGAGCACCGTCATGTTCTCAATGTCGTCGGGGTTGATGGCCGATATGCCGTCGCCCAGGTCGTAGCCGCCAGCCTGTCCGGCACTGCCGAAGTTGGTGTTGTCCAAGGGCACACCGTCTATCACGTACAGCGGCTGGTTGTTGCCCGTCATCTCGGTGTTGCCGCGCAGCAGCACACGTGTGGAACCCGAGGCACCGCCGGCCGTGTTCTGCACCACCAGACCGGCCACCTTGCCCGACAGCGAGTTGATGACGTTCGTCTCCTTGGCCTTCGTCAGCTCTTCGCCCTTCACTTCCGACAGGGCGTAGCCCAGTGCCTTGCGCTCGCGCTTGATGCCCAGGGCGGTGACCACCACCTCGCTCAGCTGCGTCTTGTCTTCGTTCATCACCACCTTCATGCCCTGGCTGGCCTTCACCTGAATGGGCTTGTAGCCGATGTAGCTCACCTCCAGCAGGTCGCCGGGCTTGCACCTTAATGTAAAGCGGCCGTCCATGTCGGTCACCGAACCCTTGGCGGCTCCCACCACTTTCACCGTGGCACCAATCAGTGGGCCGTCGGCGTCTGCAACGGTTCCCGTGATTTCCTGGTCGTCAGGACCGGCCACCGCTTTTTCCGTGTGGCCCGCCGGAGCAGCAGCGGCTGCCGGAGTCCACATCATGCCTGCACCGAGCAGGCAGAGAAGCAATGTTGTTTTCTTCATGTTTTTGTTGTTATGATGTTAGTTCAAAAATTTCGCCGCAAAATTACTGAAGAAACCATCGCCGCGGGTCTGAAAGCATACAAAAAGGGGTTTGAATGCTGAAAATAACAGCGTTCAAACCCTTTTTGTCGGCAATCAAACCTTTGCGTGCTGCCCTTTGCCTGCTAATGAAACGATTCTTGCATCGCTTGATGCCCTTTACACAGGGGCACAGCACGTCACCTGAGCGTCAGGTTCTTCCATTCTCCACGGATGGAGGAGGTCAGCGTGGGAGTCTGCTTCTTCGAATTGACGAGCACCGACTTCTCGGCCACCTTCTTTCCGACGTACTCTCCCAGCTCCCCGATGTTGCAGGCCCCCTTCGTGCGGTAGAGCATGTTCAGCAGGTAGTACGTGAACATGCCGTGCTTCCGTTCCTTGTATGGGTAGGCCGTCTCGGCACCGGTGGCTGCCGAGAATATCACCATGTTGTCGCCTAAGGGCTTCTCCTCCTTGGGCGCAAGAGCCAGTCCGCGCGCTGCCATCAGCATGCCGTCGCCTCGCTGCGAGCCGCTGAAGCAGGCATCCAGGAATACGAAGACTTTCCTGACCGGCAGACTGCCCAGCTCTGTGTACAGTGCATTCAGCGAGTAGCAGTCTTCGGTGTATTTCCCGTCGGCATCGGTAGGCACGAGATAGGCCGTGTCGGCGACGGCCGTGACGGCATGCCGCCGGGCAGCACCTTCCTCAGCGACTACCGCGATGCACGTCCGTTTGAGGTGTATATGCCCAAGTCGCCGCTGACCGCCAGCAAGGCCGTTGGTCTGCGCGATCTGATGGGCGACGAGCCGACGGGTATCGTTGACATCATGACCACCGACGGTCCTGCCGACCATGTCAGAGTGTATAACCTCTCGGGCTTCCTGATAAACAGCGGCAAGCGTGAAGAGGTGCTGAAGCAGCTGCCCAAGGGCATCTATATCGTGAACGGCAGGAAGACGGTAGTGAAATAGTGGGTGCAATGACATTCATTTGACAGTGCGCTTTTTTCCTTCACCGCAATGCTAATGGCCTGATGGTTAGATGGTTGCGGTGAAGGGAAATCTTTTTGGGTTGTAACCCCACCCCTGCCCCTCTCCTTTTAGGGGAGGGGAGTGCCTACGGCATTCCTTCTGCAGACGACGGCATTCCTTCTGCAGACGACGGCATTTCTTCTGCAGACGACGGCAGCTGTTGAGTCGTGCCGTAATCTATCTCAAGGGTGTTGCTGATGTAGGTCAAGAGTATTGCCGACGTAGGTCAGCAGTATTGCCGACGTAGGTCAGCAGTATTGCCGACGTTCGTCAGCAGTATTGCCGACCTACGTCGGCAATACACAGAGCAGCTGCAAATTCGCAGTACAACGCCACTGTTGTTATTCATTGATAGACACAGTCATTGACAGACATAGTCATTGACAGGCACAGTCATTGACAGACGCAGTGAATGGTGTCTCGCCATTTCTGTTTTTTCCTTCACCGTAAGGTGTTGATATTCAGTGGTAAAAGCCTTCGGTGAAGGGAAAATGCAATTTAGCTGAAGAACTTTGTAAAAGCCTTGACGGTGTAGATGTGGTCGGCCACACTGCCCGTCTCACGACAGCTGTGCATGGCGAGGATGGCATTGCCCATATCGACACCTCGCAGCGGTATCGACGATGCCAGGATGTTTCCCAATGTGCTGCCACCAGCTACATCGCTGTGATTGACGAAACGCTGGCTGGGCACACCGGCCTCGCGGCATATCTCAGCAAAGACAGCAGCGGAGGCGGCATCGCTGGCATACTTCTGAGCGGCATTGAACTTGATGACCGGGCCACCGCCAAGCAGAGGGTGGTTCGTCGGGTCGTACTTCTCGCTGTAGTTGGGGTGCCAGGCGTGGGCATTGTCGGCAGACACCATGAAGGCCCGCTCGACGGCTTGATAGAAGGCTTCCTCGCTGCCACTTTGTGCCAGCGCAATGCGCTTCAGCATCATCGACAGGAACGGACTGCCGGCCCCCTGCTTGGTCTGCGAGCCTGTCTCTTCGTTGTCGAAGATGGCCAGCACCTTGGTGGCATCGGTAGTGCCGGTGGCTGTCATCGCCTCCAGTCCTGCGAAGCACATCGAGAGGTCGTCGAGACGGCCGGAAGAGATCAGCTCGTCATGTACGCCAAACGTGCAGGCTGGTGTGGCATCGGCCAAGTAGAGGTCGAAGTCGAGAATATCCTCCGGCTTGATACCCAGTTCGCCGCAGATGACATTCATCAGCAGATTTCCCCGTTCCAATTCGTCGGTGACGATGCCAAGTATAGGCAGCATGTCCTTCTGCTTGCTGAGTTTCACACCGTCGTTCACTTGCCGGTTGAAATGGATGGCGAGGTTGCTGATTTGCATGAGTGGGCGCTTGACGTGCAGCAGCAGCGTTTTGGGATGGAGCGCATCCTCGCCACGCACTATCACACGTCCTGCTATCGTCAGCGGACGGTCGAACCATGTCGACATAATCGGGCCTCCATACACCTCTGTGTTCAGTTTCACGATGCCACCCTCGCACAGCATCTCGGCATTGGGCTTGATGCGGAACGTGGGCGAGTCGCAGTGGGCGCAGATCATGCGGAACCCGGCATCGGCCAATGGCTGGCGCCCAATGTGGAAGGCATAGACCGACGAGTCGTTCTTCGTCACGTAGAGTTTGTCACCTGCCCGCACCTCTCCGATGGGCATCTGAGGGTCGAGGCGACGATAGCCAGCCTGCTCCAGTTCGGTGGCGATATTCCTTGCAGCCAGGAAGTTCACTGGCGAAGCATCCAGAAAGGCCAATAGTCTCTTCATCATCTTTCCAAAAGTATTCTTGTCCATAATTGTTTTTTAACGATAACTCATGTTTTTAGGACTGACTCCCACTGCGAGACAATCTGCCGGAGGTCGAAGCGGCGGGCTAAAGCGAGTGCCTCCATGTCTTTGGTCTTGATAATTTTGGTGCAAAGATAATAAAAGTTGTTGAATTAAGCAAAATAATACAGAAAAAGGTTATTGTGTTAACTGGAAATGTTTTAAAATCGCTTATCCAAATAAGCGATTATTCGACGTATGTCCAAAGGCGGTTGCACGTCTGTCCGGGGGCATCACAGATTACTCGCATGGTTCCTTTTTCTGCAAAAATAATTATTATATTTCAATTATCATAGTATGGTAATTGTTTTATAATAAAGTTTAACTAATAGATTGTTGCCAACCACTCTGCAAAGAAGAAGTCATAGACCCGATAGCCATTGTCTGTCTGGGTGAGGAAGTCATTCTTGGTTAACAGTTTGACAGCAGCCTGAACAGAACTGGCAGAGCTGAGATTGTATTTCTTGATGAACTTGGCAGAGGTGATGTTGTGGGCAATGCCCTCTTTGGCAATGGCTTGGAGAACAATCTTCTGTCTTGGAGGAAGGTTTGAAAGCAGGTCCTTATAGCTTTGCTCTTGTGTCATAATGACATTCCTTCGGGCTGTTGCAATCTTGTCAGGGGTACAGGTGTCACCAGGATTGGTAAGTGTGTACAGCTCGTTCATGATCATCTGGACAAACCATGTGTAGCCATCGTACAACTTCCAGGCTGCATCGACTGTTTCGCTCGAAATCTGTCTGTTCCTTTCTGCGAATAATGACTTGGCAAAATCTGTGTATGCAGGAAGCGGAATAGGCTCCAGTCCCATGCTGATGGCACTCTGGTAAAAGGGCTTGGAGGGTGAGTTGAACATATTGCTCATCATGTGACGCTTGCTGCCAGCATAGATGAATTGGGCACGGGTGCATTTCTGAATCTTAGTCCGTAAAAGTGCCTCTACGTTTTTCTCTGCATATTCACCAATCTGCTGGAACTCGTCGAATGCAACGATGCAAGGTTTGTCTGCTTCGTTGATATATGCAAAGATCTCTTCGAGTGTAGTTTGGGGCATCTGGATGTCGCCCAGTCCTATGTCGAACGAGGGGGTACCCGTCATCGCATCCAGCTTGAAGCCCACGCGAAAGGAGCTGATAATCTGGAAAAACTTTTCTTTCCATGCGGTCGTCTGGGGCTTCAGCTGCTCATAAATCTCCTTACCGAGCGTATAAACAAACTCGGCCAGTGAGGTGGTTGCATAGATGTCAACAAAGAATGTGTAATAGCGTTCTTGGATATCAGGTTGGTTAAAGAAATGTTGTATAAGTCCCGATTTCCCAATGCGTCGAGGAGAAATCATAACGACATCGCGGCCGTTATCTATCTGCTTGCGCAGAAAAACCGTCTCTTCTGCTCTGTCGCAAAAGTACTTGTCGGACAGATATTTGCCGACGACAAAAGGATTACTGACTTGAATCTCACTCATACACTTCAATTTTATTGCAAATATAATAATTATAATTGTAATAAAGGCGATTTACGTTCGGATTTTGGGTATATTTAACACTTATCCGGATAAGAGATGATGGCTTCTTCATGTTCTTATACCTTGGTTCGTAATGCAAAGATACACATTTCCCCGATTATAATTGCTGTTATCAAATTATTTTTGTATTTTTGCAGAAAATTCGTGAATATGGAGAGATTCTTTAATACGGCTGGACCAAATGTCCCCGAAGACAGCTATACCCTCGATCCGCTGAAACGGTTTGATTTAGAGGATATTCTTGTGCTGATTCGTCAGAAACGCTACTTTGTCCTGCATGCTCCTCGGCAGACGGGCAAGACCTCGTGTATGTTGGCTTTGCGTGACTATCTGAATGCTTCAGGAGAATATATAGCTGTTTACGCCAATGTAGAGGGAGGACAAGCTTCACGGAATGATGTGCAGATTGTAGTGAAGTCAACCGTTGATACGCTGGCTTTACAGTGTGGCTATGTCTTGGGAAGTACATTGGCAGAGGACCTGCGCGACACCGTTCAGAAGGTTGGCAAAGATTCGATGCTTTCAACGTATCTCTCAAAGTTGTCCTCATCGCTGACGAAACCCTTGGTCCTCATCATTGATGAGATAGATGCACTCGTGGGGGATAGTTTGGTTAGCGTCCTACGACAATTGAGGTCAGGTTATACCGACCGTCCTAAAGCTTTCCCTCAGACCATTATCCTATGTGGTGTCCGTGACGTGCGCGATTATCGCATAGTACTCTCCAACCAGGACATCGTAACTGGTGGCTCTGCTTTCAACATCAAGGCAGAATCGTTAAGATTAGGCAATTTTTCAAAAGAAGAAATCTACGAACTCTATATGCAGCATACCAATGAGACGGGTCAGCAGTTTGACGAGGCCTGCTTCCCTCTCGTCTGGAAAGCTACTGAGGGACAGCCCTGGCTGGTGAACGCCTTGGCGCGCGAGGTGACATGGAGTATGAGGGAGAACCGCGACCGCAGCATTACCATCACACCTGATATGATGTATAAGGCACAAGAAAACCTGATCTACCGTCGTGACACCCATATCGATATACTCATTGACAAGCTCCAGGAGCCTCGCGTGAAACGGGTAATAGAACCGATACTGGCAAACAGTGATGAGGCTTCTGAAGGATTGATTCCTTCTGACGACATACAATATGTGGCCGATATGGGATTGATAAAGCGGGAACGTACAAAGACTATTCGGATTGCTAATGGGATCTATCGTGAGATTATACCCAGAGAACTGACTTGGAGTACTCAGGAAACAATGGTTCAGGAACCGCAATGGTATCAGCGGGCAGATGGAAGTATTGATATGGAGAAGTTGCTGTTGGACTTCCAGCAGTTCTTCCGTGAGAATAGTGACGCATGGATAGGCAAGTTCGACTATGCCGAGGCTGGTCCTCAGCTGCTGTTGCAGGCTTTCCTGCAGCGTGTTGTAAATGGCGGCGGCTATATAGACAGAGAGTATGGCTTAGGGCGCAAACGTACCGATCTGCTTGTCCGAAAAACCTTGACCGATAGCTACGGCGACCCCGTTCAGGGCATTGTGCTCGAACTGAAAATCAAGCGCTACAGCCTTGAGCGGACTATTGAGGAAGGCTTGCAGCAAACAGCGGATTATATGGATTCTGTCGGGTCGGTAGACGAGGGGCACTTCATCATCTTCGACCGCTCGAAAGAGAAGTCTTGGGACGAGCGCATCTGGCACAAGCCGTTTGAGCATAATGGGCGCAAAATCGTAGTATGGGGGATGTGATGGAATAATGTGCCTAAAGTGTTCTAATTTTGTCGTTTTGTCGTAACACTCTTACCCAAGCCCTACCCAAGAGGGTGTGTCAAAATAGGCACATCCTCTTTTAATACTTCCCAACCAACAGTCATGAGTGACTTTCTTTACTCGGTGGCTGTTTTCTTCTTTCCCTGACTCTGTCACCTCCAAATGCGCCG
>ODAI010655312.1_pt1 | contig 11396 bp, 7 predicted proteins | sample 1539321 | NCBI WGS metagenome assembly ODAI01 (sample SAMN02144231, study PRJEB22623) | gut metagenome | biome: sheep rumen | host: Ovis aries | place: New Zealand
AAAACCAGGAGAAAAATAAAAGGCAAGGATTATCAATCCGGTTCTATGCATATGATTTTTGCCGGAAATCCCGGAACTGCCAAGACCACGGTCGCCAAACTCTTTGCAGGGGTAGCCAAAGAAAAGGGAATCCTGAAAAGCGGGGCTTTTGTGGAACACGGTGGAATGGATCTTGACGGAATAGGTTGTGTTGATGCAATAAGATCTGCGTTCATTGCGGCAAAGGGCGGTGTTCTGTTTATTGACGAAGCCTATACCATGCGTAGCGATGTTGCAATAGCGACTCTGATTCAGGAAATGGAAAACAGAAGGGATGAGGTCATCGTTATCCTTGCGGGCTATAATGAGCGGATGAAGGAATTCCTTGAACTTAACGAGGGCATTAAGAGCAGGATACCTCATTGGATCATTTTTCCCGATTACAATGAAGACGAGCTTACCGAGATATTTAAAACAATGGCAGCTATGCGTGGGTTTGTTGTAACCGATGATGCCGTTTTGGAGGCAAAGAATATCTTCGAAAAAGTAAGATGCCTTTCTGATTTCGGAAACGGTAGGTATGCAAGAAATCTTCTGGATGAGGCGATAAAGAATCAGTCTTTAAGACTGTTTTCCGGGGGAACCGATGCAGATAAGATTTCAAAAAAGAATCTGTTCCTTATAAAAAAAGAAGATATCAAAGAGTTGAATGGAATCGCGGGAGAAAAGAGAATGCCCGGCAGTGCCATGAAGGAACTTGACGAAATGATCGGTCTTTCTTCCGTAAAAGATGTTGTTCATAAGGCTGTTGCCAAATACAAGTATAACAGGCTTTGCATGGAAAAAGGTCTTAGCAGTGATAAGGTTTCTCTTCATATGATATTTACGGGAAATCCCGGAACTGCCAAGACCACTGTTGCAAGGCTCTTTGCCGAAATAATGAAAGACGAAAAAGCACTTCCTTCGGGGAACTTCGTTGAAGTCGGACGCGCGGATCTTGTTGGAGCAGTCGTGGGTTCTACCGCAAAGATCGTCACAAGAAAATTCAGGGAAGCACAGGGCGGAGTCCTGTTTATCGATGAAGCTTATTCTCTTTGCGATGGGTATGAGAAAAGTTTCGGGGATGAGGCAATAAATACCATTGTGCAGGAAATGGAAAATCATAGGGATGATGTGATAGTAATTTTTGCAGGATACCCCGAACCTATGGAGGAATTCCTTGAGAGAAACGCGGGTATGCGTTCAAGAATTGCCTTTAATGTAAAATTTGAGGATTACTCAACGGATGAACTCTGTGATATTACAAAACTCATGCTCTCCAAAAAGAAGATGAGTATTACCGAGGCTGCTATGAATAAGCTCAGGGAGATATATGGACGTGTAAGAAATAATGATGATTACGGAAACGGAAGATTCGTAAGAAAGGTTCTCGAGGAAGCGGAACTGAATCTTGCGGAGCGCATTATGAAGATCAGTCCCGATGATCTTACGCTCGAACTTATCACAACCATCGAAGAAGGCGATATTTCCTCTGTAAACTATAACAGACAACCAGCGAAAAAGGTCATGGGATTTGCATACTGATCCCAGGGAAAAAGCTAGGACAGCCTTCTTTAGTTTTGCAGATTTTCTGATATCGAGAGGAATAGAGGTTGAGAGCAAGATCTACGGAAGCAGAGAAGCAAAGGACATCTCACAGTTGATAAATATTGATCAATCAGCATTTATCTTGATTGACTAAAACTCTTTACGGGAATAGAATGAAAAGGTCGGGATCTAATCTATACATTTTGTGAGGAGTATTATGTCAGACCTTAAAAAACTGAATCTTCCTGAAGATTTTCCCTATGCCTATGAGACCCATCTTCATACCAACCAGGCGTCTAAATGCGCCAGAAACACCGGCGCTGAAATGGCCAGAGCCTGCAAGGAGGCAGGATACACCGGAATAATAGTGACAGATCATTTCGTCCACGGAAACACCTGCGTTGACAGATCACTTCCATGGAGTGACTGGGTTGAGGGCTTTTGCAAGGGATATGAAGATGCAAAACGTGAAGGCGATAAAATAGGACTTCAGGTATTTTTTGGGTGGGAAGCCTGCTATAATGCAACGGAATTTCTGATAAACGGTCTTTCCAAAGAATGGCTGCTGGCTCATCCGGAGATAAGGGATTGTACCATAGCGGAGCAGTTCGAGCTGGTACATGCTGACGGCGGAATGATAGTTCACTGTCATCCCTACAGGGTAGAGCCCTATATCCCGGAGGTACGGTTATTTCCGGATCTCATTGATGCTGTGGAAACCGTAAACGCTACTCACAGCTGTATCTTAAGTCAGTCTCATAACAATCCGGAGTGGGACGTTTTGGCGGAGGCTTATGCAAAAGAGCATGACAAACCCAGAACATCGGGCTCGGATATTCATTCGGTCAATCTGATCTACGGCGGGCTTGCATTTAAACGTAAGCTGGAAGACAGCCGGGATTACTGCAAGGCTATCCTTAACAGGGAGCCCGTGGTTTTATTATCAGGAAACGAAACGGCAGGTCAGCCGTAATATATTTTGAGAGGTAAATTGATATGAGTTATTGTCCTTATTGCGGAACGCAGAATGCGGACGCGAACAAGTTTTGTCAGAATTGCGGTAGTCCGCTTCCAAATGTAGAAGCTGCACAGGATACAAACTATGGAGCGAACGGATACCAGAATGCAGGTTTTGGAAATGCAGTGACTTCACCTGCAAATACCATTGATCAGCTTGGATATAATCTTTATGTTGACTTTATGTCCGTTCATCCCGGCGTAAATATGGATATTTATTTCCAGGATTGGCCGGAGAAGCATGTATTATACAATAATGAACAAAAGGTATTTATGTTAAATCCCGGTATTCACACTGCCATCATCCGTATCGGGAACAAGGCATATAAGAGGAATATCACTATCGGTCCCGGTTATACCAGACCTGTGACGATCCACTGCGCCTGGGACGGAAGAGCCAGGATCAATATGGCTTAACAGAGCTGAAAACTGTGCTGTTCCATAGTTTATAATAGTTTAAGAAATCCCGCAAATGCCCGGATCATCGGCGTTTGCGGGATGTTTTTTCTCTTTTTGTTAGCACTCAGACGGATTGAGTGCTAAATTTCTCTTGACTTTGATTTGGTCCATTATTAAAATAACATTTGTAGGCTGAAGGTCCTTAGAGAAACATATGCTAAAACCCCGGATGGGTTTACATAAATCGGCGAATAACCGGCCGAAATTTTAAGAAAGAAGGCACTAAAAAATGGCAAAAAGCGGTTCATTATCAATTACAAGCGAGAATATCTTTCCCGTTATTAAAAAGTGGCTTTATTCTGACCACGATATCTTCTATCGTGAGCTGGTATCAAACGGCTGCGATGCTATCACCAAATTAAAAAAGCTGGATATGATGGGTGAGTATTCACTTCCCGATGGATTTAAGGGAAAGATCCAGGTTATCTGCGATCCCGACAAAAAGACCCTCACCTTTATCGATAACGGTCTTGGTATGACTGAGAGCGAGGTTGACGAATACATCAACCAGATCGCATTCTCAGGTGCCACCGATTTCATCGAAAAATATAAGGATAAGAGCAATGCGGACCAGATCATCGGACATTTCGGACTGGGCTTTTATTCCGCATTCATGGTAGCAGACGAGGTTCATATCGACACCCTTTCCTATCAGAAGGATGCAAAGCCTGTTCACTGGGAATGTGACGGCGGCACCGAATTTTCCATGGAAGAGGGTGACTATGATCAGGTCGGAACAAAGATCACACTCTTTATCAACGAAGATTGCCTGGAGTTCTGCAATTATTACAGAGCACAGGAGGTTTTAAAGAAGTATTGCTCCTTCATGCCCTTTGAGATCTATCTCTCACAGAAGGATACAAAGGAGACCTCCATCATCAAGCTTGAGGAGAAGCTTGATACCGACACTGTTCTGGAGGAGATCCATCCCACTGTCAAGAAAAAGGACGACGGAACCGAAGAGACCGTCGGAGAGGAGAAGCTTAAGATCGTTAAGCGTCCCGAACTTTTAAACGAGACCACACCTCTTTGGACCAAGTCTCCCAACGAGTGCACCAGGGAGGAGTACCTTGACTTCTACCGCAAGGTATTTAAGGATTACAAGGAGCCCCTTTTCTGGATACACCTTAACATGGATTATCCCTTCAACTTAAAGGGTATTCTCTACTTCCCCAAGATCAACATGGAGTATGAGTCCATAGAGGGAACCATCAAGCTCTATAACAATCAGGTATTCGTCGCTGACAATATCAAGGAAGTAATCCCTGAATTCCTGATGCTCCTTAAGGGTGTCATCGATTGTCCCGACATTCCCCTTAACGTATCACGTAGTGCGCTTCAGAACGACGGATTTGTCACCAAGATCTCCGATTATATCAGCAAAAAGGTGGCTGACAAGCTCTCCGGAATGTGCAAGACAGAGAAGGAAGAGTATGATAAGTACTGGGATGACATTGCTCCCTTTATCAAATACGGCTGCTTAAAGGATGACAAGTTCTGCGAGAAGATGAATGATTACATTCTCTTCAAGAATCTTGACGGAAAGTACCTGACTCTTCCCGAGTGCCTTGAGGTTAAGCCCATTGACACGGAGGACGAAGAGAACAAGGACACCACCACAGCCGTTGACGAAAACGGTAACAAGGTGGATGTTGAGGTTGTATCCGAGGGCGATCATGAAGCTGCGGATGCAGAAAAATCCGAGGATGATTCCAAAGAAAAGAAAGAAAAGACTATCTACTACGTCACCGACGAGCAGCAGCAGGGTTCATACATTGCCATGTTCAAGGCTGCAAAGATGGATGCTGTGATCCTTACACACAATATCGATCAGCCCTTCATCCAGCAGCTTGAGTCAAAGAACGAGGGCGTTCACTTCCAGAGGATTGATGCCGATGTGAGTGAGGCAATGAAGTCAAAGACCTCAAAGAAGGCTGAAAAGGAATTTGAGGAGCAGGCAAAGGAAATCGGTGATATAATGAAGAAGGCTCTTAAGAAGGAGCAGCTTGCAGTTAAGATCGAGAAGCTCAAGAACAAAAAGGTTGCTTCCGTTCTCACGCTTTCCGAGCAGACACGCCGTATGCAGGATATGATGAAGATGTATTCCGTGCAGGGTATGCCCATGGGAGATTTCGGATCGGAGGGAGAGACTCTGGTTCTTAACGCAAATCACCCTCTTGTAGAGTATGTTACCGCAAACAAAGACAGTGAGAATGCAGCAACCATCTGCAAACAGCTTTACGATCTTGCAAAATTGCAGCAGGCACCTCTTTCACCCGAGGAGATGGCGGAGTTTGTTGCAAGAAGCAACGAGATCATGCTCCTTCTCACTAAATGATCCTCGAAAACGGAGATGTTTATAACGGAGATTTTTTAATGAAGAGAAAGATTCTTGCTTTAACTTTATCCATCGTAATGTCCGCATCCATGCTGGCAGGCTGCGGCAGCAGAACGCCTTCGGGTCCTATAAATCCCGGAGGCGGTGAAGACAAAGAACAGTCGGCGGATGCTGAAAACTCTGTAGAAACAGTGGAGGAAACCGAGTCTGCCGGTGAAACGGATACACAGTCTGAAGCCCCGGAGGAGACCGGAGAAGATGAAAGTAGCCAAGGCCCCGAGGTACTGCCTAATGTTGACAAAAGAGATTCCGAGAGAGTGGTTCTTTCGGATATATACAGCTCTGTAGCTTATATTGTGGACGGAAAGGGCAATAAGGTCGAAGAGATCGATTATGAAGATTTCAAGAGCGACTCTTCGAAATATACCGATATTCAAGCTCTTGAGTATTATGACGGCTTTTTGATCGCAAAGGCCGGCAGATACGATAACGAAAACTGGGTAACTGACTATTTTGCCTATGACACTGTCAATGGAGGGCTTAATGTCATCCTTTCCAGTGCTGACGGTGAGTATGTCAGGTATATGGATGACTATGACGGAAAACTCTATGTCGGGCTCTATGATTACGAGGGCAAGGACGGCACTGTCAGAATGAGGGAAACATCATATCATTCAGAAAACGGTGCGCTGGTAGAGGATACCGAGGAGACTGATGCTCAGGCAATTTTAAAGAAAAATGAAGGCATCTGGTTTGAAGTGAATAAAGATAACTCATCTGATTATAATATCAATGAGTGCTACACCAGGCAGCTTCGTGAAAACGGATATCTCCTTGCTTCACAGGACAAGACCCTTGTTAAGTTTGACGCCTCCGGAAAGAAAACGGAGATCGATACACCCGATGACAGCTATAAGAATGTTTATGGTTTTGACGCGGATCATATCCTGTATTCAGTTTATAACGCCGAAGAAGAAGGCTATGATTATAAGGCATACAGCCTTTCTGACGGAAGCGTAAAAGATATTCCGGAGTTGGCCAATGCTTTAGCCATTGACTATTCGGACGGACGTTTTTACTACTATTATGATCAAAGTGAGGAGTACGGCGTTCAGAACAATCATGTCTACAGCTATGATATGGCTTCAGGGACTTCGGCTCTGATCTACGAGACCAGAAATGTTCCCGGGTATTCATACATTTCCGGTATCAGAGGATTCACTCTGATCGAAGGCGAGATATACTTCGTTGATATTATGGACCGGGAGCTTAAGTGGGTCAGAGTAAACTATGACGAATCCGGAGCCTCCTACACCGATATCTACTGTCCTGTTGAGAAGATAGGCACCCTTATGTACGGAAATGTGGATTATACTTCAAAACAGGTGAACTGTCCTTTCTGCGGCATTGCTCTATATAAGGAATACAAGGAGATCTTTAAGCTTCAGCCCGAGTATTCGGAATATAGCGACAAGATAAACGCTGACATAGAAAGTTATGTTGCCGAAGGATCTGAAAATGAAGAAATGTATACCGTGGAGACTGATGAAGAGTGTGATGAGCATCTTGAGTATCCTTCCATATACTGCATCAGCATAGACAAGACAGTTTCAAAGGTTAGTATCCTCAGTGACAGATATCTGCTTGTTGATTACTCGGGATATTATTATGCGGGCGGTGCTCACGGAATGCCCTCGGAAGACCAGCTGGTCTATGATCTGACCACAGGTGAACGCATCAGCTTAAAGGATATCTATTCCGGATCCGAAAAAGACTTTGTATCACTGGTGGAGAGTATTGTCACCAGAGATTTTGAAAACGGGGAAAGCTATATCGAATATATGTACAATCCCGATGACCTTGACAGCATTTTAAAGAGCATCAGAGAGAGTACCAGCATGGAGTACGGAATCTTCTTTGGTGAGAATGGCATCAGCGTGAGATATTCACCCTATGTTATGGGACCCTTTGCTTCGGGATTCATCGACGTATTTATCACATATCAGGAACTCCTTGGAAGAGATACTCTGTGATAAAGAAGATTTCTTTATAAAATGAAATAAAGCAACAAAAAAGATCCCTCAATAAGAAGGATCTTTTTTTATGCAGGAAATGAGACTCGAACTCACAAGGGATTGCTCCCACACGGACCTGAACCGTGCGCGTCTACCAATTCCGCCATTCCTGCGTGACAACAAAAGTTATATTACACTAATAGGCCAAAACTGTCAAGATTTTTTGAATTGATCGATTATCGATCCGATGGCAGCGTAGAGATGAGGCTTGAAATCATCAATGGGTACGGGCTGACTGTAGAGTATGGCGGAGTAGATACTGCTTCCGGTCAGCTCTATTATCATGTACATCATAAGCCTGGGGTCCTTGATGGTATTACCGATATCCTCCAGAAATTCCTTTGTGGCTTCCTTATAGGGTTCCTCCCCGGTAACCGCGGGGCTTTCCATCATATACCTGGAAAAGCCCAGTCCCAGATTCTTTGAGATAAACATCAGCAAGACCTTGTCCTTTGTGAGGGAATCGATAATATCGTCTATCACAAAGAAGATCTTTTCTTTCACATCGGTAAGCCCTTTTTGGTGCATGCGTTCCAGGGCCGAATCAAACAGAAGTGTGGTGCGGTGTACCAGGAGCTTGCTGTTAATATCATATTTATCCTTAAAATACAGATAAAAGGTTCCCTTTGCAACACCTGCAGCCTCCACAATATCGGCTATGGAAGTATTGTTTATTCCTTTTGTAGTGAACAGATCAAATGCGGTATTCAACAGTGATTCCCGTTTGATCTGTTTATTTGTCTCTGCTTTTCCCATAGGTTTATACCTTTCTCACATATCCTTATTTTACCTGTTAATTCTAAAAAATCAATAAAGTTTAAAAAAAATATTGACCAACGGTCAGAAATTTGATATAACGCTATTGTAATAAAAATGAACGTTGGTCAGTTTTTGAGAGGAGATGTAAAAATGATCAAGCTGGGTAAGAGAATTGTTAAACTCCGGATCCCTATCTTTATCCTGTCCCTGCTGCTGCTGATACCTGCAGTGTTCGGATATGCGAGGACCAGAGTAAACTATGATATCCTCTACTATCTTCCCGATGAGATAGAGACGATGGTGGGACAGGATATTCTGGTGGACGAGTTCGGAACCGGAGCCTTTTCCTTCCTGATAGTGGAAGGAATGGAGAATCAGGATGCGGCAAAGGTAAAAGAAAAGGTAGAGAACATACCCCATGTTTCAAAGGTACTGTGGTATGACTCCTTTGCAGACCTTTCTGTTCCGATGGAGATGCTTCCGGATGAATTATATGAAGCCTTCAACAGTGATGACGCCACGATGATGGCAGTCATATTTGACGAAACCACATCCTCAGACGGCACAATGGAAGCCATCAAGCAGATAAGAGAGGTCGCCGGGGAGCAGTGCTTTTTAAGCGGAATGTCCGCAGTGGTATCGGATACAAAGGATCTTTCCGAAAAAGAGACCCCCATGTATGTTTTGATAGCGGTGGTGCTTGCAATATTGGTGCTGTCCCTTACCATGGATTCATTCCTTGCTCCTGTGTTTTTCCTGCTGAGCATCGGTATGGCGATCCTGTATAACCTTGGAACCAATGTTTTCCTCGGAGAGATTTCCTATATTACCAAGGCATTGGCCGCAGTCCTTCAGCTGGGTGTCACCATGGACTACTCGATATTCCTCTGGCACAGCTACGAAGAGAATCTTGCAAAGTACGGAGATGATAAGGAAAGGGCTATGGCACACGCCATCTCAAATACCATCACTTCGGTAATAGGAAGCTCCATCACCACCATTGCAGGATTCGTAGCCCTCTGCTTTATGAGCTTCACTTTGGGACTTGATCTGGGAATAGTTATGGCAAAGGGAGTGCTGATCGGAGTAATAGCCTGCATCACAATCCTTCCTTCCATGATCCTGATCTTTGACAAGGCTATCAGAAAGACTAAGCACAAGGCTCTTTTGCCCGATATGCCGAAGGTGTCCGAGTTTATTGTCAAGCATAACAAGATATTTGCAGTGCTTTTCGTAGTGCTTTTAATACCTGCGATCATCGGGTACAAGAACACGTCGGTTTATTATAACCTTGATACTTCTCTTCCCGATGATCTGCCCAGTATTGTGGCGAATACAAAGCTAAACGATCTGTTTGATATGAACACCACCCATATGATCCTGTGCGACAGCGACATGAGCTCTGCGGATACGGAAGAGATGATCGCCGATATTGAACAGATCGACGGAGTTAAGAAGGTACTGGGGCTTGACTCCCTTGTAGGCCCGGGAATTCCAAAGGATTTCCTGCCTCAGAAGATCGTGGGAGAGCTTCAGAACGATGATTACAAGCTGATGCTCATCATGAGCGAATACAAGGTGGCCAGCGATGAGGTAAACATCCAGTGCGACAGGATCAGCAAAGTGATAAAGAGTTACGATCCGGGAGCAATGCTGGTGGGCGAGGCTCCCTGTACAAAGGACCTGATCGAGATCACGGACAAGGATTTCGCAAAGGTCAGCGAGTTTTCCATCGGAGCGATCTTCCTTATCATTGCATTTGTGTTTAAGTCGGTAAGCCTTCCCATTATCCTGGTGGGAGTCATAGAACTGGCCATCTTTATAAATATGGGAATCCCCTATTACACGGGGACGGTACTTCCCTTTGTTGCATCCATCGTCATCGGAACGATCCAGCTGGGATCAACAGTTGACTATGCGATACTGATGACCACCAGATACAAGAAGGAAAGAGCTCTGGGAGCCGATAAAAAGGAAGCTGTTCTGACCGCGCATAAAGCAAGCATGAGATCTATCATGGTCAGTGCCCTGAGCTTCTTTGCAGCTACTTTTGGTGTGGGACTTATCAGTAATATTGATATGATCAGTTCCCTGTGCGCACTGATGGCAAGGGGTGCTCTCATCAGTATGGTGATCGTCCTCACCATGCTGCCCACAATGCTCATATTGTTTGACAGAGTAATATGTCATTCATCCATCGGCTTTATAAAGAAAAAGAAACAGGAGGCAATATCATGAAGATAAAGAAAGTAATATCAGTTTTGCTAACATGTTCAATGCTTGGAGTAAGCCTTTGCTCCTGCGGATCGGGAGTGGCAGACACACTGCAGGAAAAGGCTTTCACTGCAGCAACGGACGAGGAAGTATTAAAGGAAATGGTAACCAAGGTTGCCAGATCGGGATCATCCGAAGCCACAAAGGAAGAGACAGTATATGTAAAGACTGATGCAACCGGAAACGTGGATTCCGTTATAGTAAGCAATTGGCTGAAAAACCTGGACGGAACAGCCGAACTTGAAGATGAGACCACCCTTACGGATATAGTGAACGTAAAGGGAAAGGAAAACTACAAGGCTGAAGGAAACAAACTTACCTGGGAGACCGAAGGTGATGATATCTATTATCAGGGTACCACGGATAAGAAGATCCCCGTGGATGTGAATATCACATACGAGCTGGACGGCAAAGAGATCCCCGCAGAGGAGATGGCCGGAAAGAGCGGACATGCGGTTATAACCATCGGTTATAAGAATAATTCGGCAAATAACGTAGAGATTAACGGAAAAGAAGAAACTATATACACCCCCTTCGCAGCAGTCAGCGCACTTACCTTAAATGATGAGAAATTCAAGGATGTGAAGGTTACCGGAGGAACGGCTGTTTCCGACGGAAAGAGAAATATAATCGTGGGAATGGCTTTCCCCGGACTGGTTGAAAGCTTAAACGGCGGCAAGAGTGTGGACAGCGAAGTACTGGAAGATATCGAAGATAAGATCGACATTCCGGAAAAGGTTGTCATCGAGGCTGATGTTGAAGACTTCGAATTAGGGACCACGGTCACTCTGGTGACTTCCGACATCACAAAGGCACTGGGCCTTGATATGATCGACACCGATTCCGAGGATAAGTTAAATGAGATCAAGGATTCTGTTGAAGAGTTTTCGGATGCCGGAAACAAACTG
>ODAI010670136.1_pt1 | contig 11396 bp, 11 predicted proteins | sample 1539321 | NCBI WGS metagenome assembly ODAI01 (sample SAMN02144231, study PRJEB22623) | gut metagenome | biome: sheep rumen | host: Ovis aries | place: New Zealand
ATCTGTGAGATGGCAGCGTATTACAGGAGCATCGGCTCCTCCATCAAGCAGAGACTGGAGGAGATCTACGCCCAGTACGGCCGTTACCTGAACAAGGTCGACAGCTTCGAGTTCCCGGGTCTGTCCGGCATGGACAAGATGGCCGGCATCATGAGCGGTCTCCGCGAGAATGCTCCGGCAGAGTTCGGCGGACGCAAGGTCGTCAGCGTCAAGGACTACGCGAAGCCCGAAGAGACCGGCCTTCCCAAGGCAAACGTCCTGATCTACGGCCTGGAAGACGGCGCGACTGTCGTTGTCCGTCCCTCCGGCACAGAGCCGAAGATCAAAGCGTACTACACCACCCTGGGCAAGGATCTTGCGGAAGCCCAGAAGGAGAAGGACGAGCTCGCAGATGCCCTGAAGCCCATCTTCGCATAATCGTATTACTGCAATTCGAAGGGGTGCTGCACCACCAATATGGCGATGCGGCACCCCTCTTTTATTTTCCAGAATTACGCGGCGGAAGCAGCCTGGAGACGGCGCGGAGGCAGCCCTGAGGTAGCGCGGAGACAGCGCGGAGCCAGCCTGGAGACAGCTCTGAGGCAGCGCGGAGACAGCGCGGAGCCAGCCTGGAGACAGCTCTGAGGCAGCGCGGAGAACTGAGCACTGCGCCTGGGCGTTTCCGGGCATTTTTAGATAATTTGTTCCCCTTTAAAAACGGTTTTCAGAGGATTCCGGGAGCTCGGAAAGAATAATTGGGCGTTTCAGAGGCTTTTTCAGAATTCTGCTCCCTTTTTCACGATTTTACGTACCTGCTTTTTATGAAAAAAGGGAACAAAAAACGAAAAATGCTCCTGAAACGCCCAATCTGATCATTTATATGGGCAGAAAAGCAGGAATTGAAAGGTCCTCAGGGGTACAAAATTCCCGGAAAGTCCAAATTACGCCCAAACCACGCCCAAACCACGCCCAAACCACACGATCGTAAAAAGTCCGGTAATGATAGTCCGGAAACGACAGCCCGTACAGATAAGTCCGGAAACGACAGCCCGTACAGATGCTTCAGAGTAAGAAAAAAGGAGACATAGTCCCCTTTATTCTGTGTACAGATCATAGATCTCCACGTGGTCGTAGATGGCCCTCCAGGCGCTGTGCGCGTGGGCAGTGACGCAGATGTAGTGACCGCCGTCGTTGGAGATCTGGTAGCTCGCGGCGCAGTTCCAGGATTCCTTCACATAGCCGGTCTTCGCGCATCGCACTGTACCGTGAGTATCCTTGTCCTCGATGCGGCGCAGGAACCAGTTTGAGATCGTGATCCCCTCAGGATGCTGCGCAGTGGACGAAGTCGTGTAGGTGTGGGCGGAGAGCACTTCGCGGCAAAGATCGTTTTCTACGGCGGCCTTCAGGATCATTGCCATGTCCGAGGGCGTCGTGTAGAGATCGTCGTCATAAAGCCCCACACAGTTCGTGAAATGAGAAGTGCCGGAAAGGCCGAGTTCTGCCACCTTTCTGTTCATCAGTTCCACAAAGGCTTCATGGGACCCGGCAGTATAGAGCGCCAGCGAGAGAGCGGCGTCCGCGCCGGAGGGAAGAATGGTGCCGTACAGGAGGTCCCGCACGGTGACGGTCTCATCCACTCCGAAGCCCACTGCGCTCCCGCCGTTCCGGTAGGAATAATCCGTGATGTCTATGGTGACAGTGAAGGCGTCGTCCAGGAAATTTCCGCTCTGCCGGGCTTCCTCCGACATCCCCGCGGCGGTGCCCTTCTGCAGTTCTTCCACGGCAGTAAGCACCGTCAGGATCTTTGTCATGGAAGCCGGGATAATGCGGTCGCTGCCGCCGAGCTCCGCTGTCACCTCGCCGGTGTCGGCGTTGATCAGGATGGCCCAGTTGCTCTGCATTTTCTCCGTATTGGCGATGGTCCGGGTGTTACCGGTGCGGCGGGGGCTGTAGCCCTCAAAGAAACCGGCGACTTCGGGATCCTTCTGCACCGGGAGAGAATCCACGCGGATCTCATTTCCTTCCGCAGTACCCGTCTCTTCGGAAGACGTGGTTTCGCTGCCTGATGGAGCGTCAGCGGTGCTGCCGGACGGAGCGTCAGCGGCTCTGCCGGGAGAAGGACCGCCTTTCTCCGCGGGTCCGACTTCATTTGTGACAGCTGCAGTGGGATCCCCCTGCTTCCCGTCAGAACCGTGTTTCAGAACGAACCGCACGAGGAGCGTTACTGCCGTCAGAAGCAGGAGCAGGATGCAGAGCGCGATCCTGCGGTTCCGGCGCACCTGCTGCTTTCTGCGGCGCAGCGCGGCGCGGTGCCGCCTGCGCCGCTCAAGACCATCATATGGAGAGTTGTTTTCTGTCTGTGTACTCATCATGGTTCCCATCATATCACAGCATGAAACCGCAGAAAACCGGAAAATTCAGCCGAAGAGAGCGCTTCTGCGGAACGACGGAATATTGACGGAGAAGGAACGCAGAGCTTCGTTTAAATGCACATACAGAAAAGATAAATCTGTAGTTTTTTCTGTAAAATTATACGATTATGGACCTTGTACCGATTGACACAGAAAACACGATTTGTTATACTCGACTTGCAATATGAGTGGGCATCAATTCACATGTTCTGCAGTCATGCAGTTCCATCCATGGTGCAGAGGGTGTGTTTTTTTGTTTGCCGCAATTGCGACACAATTTTCACATTTTTATGGAGGCACGGGAAAATGCATAACGGAACAGTGAAGTGGTTTAACGCAACTAAGGGATACGGATTTATCACGGATGATGCTGACAAGAGCGAGATCTTCGTTCATTTCTCCGGCATCAACGCTGAAGGATACAAGACCCTTGAGGATGGCCAGAAGGTTACTTTTGATGTTGCTGAGGGCAACAGAGGACCGCAGGCTGTCAACGTTACCGCTGTTCAGTAAGGTTTGATCAAAATAAAAGATTCGCGGTTTTTCTGACGGAGCAGAAGTATATAAAAAAGTAATGGTGGAACAAAAAGACCGCCCGGCATAATGCCGGGCGGTCTCTTACATATGATCAGGTGCGTCCTGCGGTGCGCGGGCGCATCAGCCTTCGATCGCGATATATTTCTTCTGCGGGACTTCAGGCTGCGGAGTCTTCTTCGGGATGCTCAGCTTCAGGATGCCATCCTCAAACTTCGCGGAGATATCCTCCTCTGTGAGCGCGTCGCCCACATAGAAGCTTCTGCTCATGGCGCCGCTGTAGCGCTCTTTGCGGATGTAACGGCCCTTGTCATCCTTCTGGTCCTTGTCCAGGTCCTTTGCAGCGCTGATGGTCAGGACACCTTCATGAAGTTCTGCTTTGATGTCTTCTTTCTTGAAGCCCGGCAGATCCATGTCCAGCTCATAGCCGTCCTCTTTTTCCCGGATATCGGTCTTCATCAGGTTCTTTTCATGTTTTCCGTAAAGGGGACTCTTCTTTCCGAAGAACTCCTTGTCAAATCCGAAATCGTTCATCCAGTCATCAAAAAGGTTTTCTCCAAAAATACTCGGCATGTACATCATTGTCTTATCCTCCTTATATTCTTATCGGGGCGGGATCCGGAACGATGTTTCTGTTCGTCTTTCCGTACCCCTCTCTTTTGTTCTATGCGTACTATAACACTTATTGTTAGCACTGTCAATAGGTGAGTGCTAAACAATTGTGTGAAGAATCTGTGTCCTCATGAAAAGGAATACTGTCAAAGCAGAACATTTTGTTGTATGATGTAACAATCAAACAAAGGCGGGAAATCGATGCCCGCGGGGAATAATGATCCGAAACTGTGCAAGGAGGACTACAATGCAGGAATACAAGCCGTTTAAAGAAGGAAAAGTCAGAGAGATCTATGATGTCGGCGACGCGCTGATCATGGTGGCGACAGACCGCATCTCCGCCTTTGATGTTATTCTGAAGAACAAGGTCACGAAAAAAGGAGCGGTGCTGACCCAGATGTCCCGCTTCTGGTTTGACTATACGAAGGATATCGTGCCGAATCACATGATCTCCGTGGATGTGAAGGATATGCCGGAATTTTTCCGGCGGCCGGAATTCGACGGAAACAGCATGCTCTGCAAAAAGCTGACCATGCTTCCTATCGAGTGCATCGTCCGCGGCTATATCACAGGAAGCGGCTGGGAGAGCTACAAAAAGAACGGCACGGTGTGCGGCATCCCGCTGCCGGAAGGCCTCCTGGAGTGCGGAAAGCTTCCTGAGCCGATCTTTACTCCCAGCACCAAGGCAGAGATCGGAGATCATGACGAAAACATTGATTTCCCGCGCTGCGTCGAAGTCCTGGAGAGAGATTTCCCGGGTCATGGCAGGGAGTACGCGGAGAAGATCCGCGACTGCACCATCGCCCTCTATAAGAAGTGCGCGGACTACGCGCTGTCCCGCGGCATCATCATCGCGGACACCAAGTTTGAGTTCGGCATCAATGAGAACGGTGAGGTCATCCTTGCGGATGAGATGCTGACCCCCGATTCCAGCCGCTTCTGGCCGCTGGAGGGTTATGAGCCGGGAAAGAGTCAGCCCTCCTTCGACAAACAGTTCGTGCGTGACTGGCTGAAGGCCAATCCGGACAGCAACTATGACCTTCCGCAGGACGTGATCGACAGGACCATCGATAAATATAAAGAAGCCTACCGCCTGATCAGCGGGAAAGAGCTTGCCTGAAAAGAAAGGCGGATTTGTTTCATATTTATGGACAGCTTCAAAAAAAGGAACGGCGCGGGCGAATTCCGGGAACTCACTGTGGATGACCTGCAGTCCTTCGCAAAATTTTACGATCTGCGGCCCAACCTGACTGCTGACAGTGTGCCGCTGGAAAGCTTTCTGTGGAAAAACTATTACAATGCCAGAGCAGCCGTGGTGTTCCGCGGCGAAGAGGAGATCGGCCTCCTGTGGCTCTATGAGCTGTGCGGAGAACCCTTCGGCGCCATGCCTCTGTGCCGGCCGGAGGATCTCCCCTTCTGCTTCGGGGAGATCCGGAAGTATTTCAATGAAGTGCTGGGGAAGCCGCTGCTGATCAAGCTGGCGGACGAAGGCGCCCTGGAGATCCTTGGACTGGATCCTGAGGAATACCTGATCCGGGAAGAAGAGGATATGAAAGACTACCTCTATGACGGTGAGGCGATGCGCACCCTGGGGGGAAGAAAGCTTCATAAGAAAAAGAATCATTACAACAGCTTCGTCAAGACCTTCGGAGAACGCTGGCTCTACCGGCCTCTGACCAGGGAGGACCGCGGTGACGTGTACCGCTGTCTGGAAGCCTGGCGTGAGAACAAGGGCGAGGAAGTGGAGCGGCACATGGATCCTGAGGTGGAGGGCATCCACGACATCCTGAACCATCTGGACCAGCTGGAAGTGAAGATGGGCGGTGTTTTCATCGACGGGAAAATGCAGGCCTTCACCATGGGGAGCCTGAACCGGGCTGAGAATATGGCCGTGATCCACATCGAGAAAGCCAACCCGGAGATCGAAGGCCTGTACCAGGTCATCAACCGCGAATTCCTTCTGAACGCGTTTCCGGAGGTGACGCTGGTGAACCGGGAAGATGATCTGGGGCTGCCGGGTCTCCGGCAGTCGAAGCTCAGCTACAATCCCTGTGGCTACGCGAGAAAGTTCCTTGTGTACCAGAAGAATTTCGGGGGAGAAACGCCCGGAGAGCCGAGCGAATGCGTATGAGTGCAGAAGAAAACGGGAACGGCGGCCGTTCGGTGCGGCTGCTCACCCAGGAGGAAAAGCAGCTTACCCGCTTTCTCTACGAGGAGGCTTTTCCTGAGGACGGGAAGAAGCTCACAGATTATTATTACAGAATAAAGATGGCGGGCAATGAAGTTTTTGCCGCGCTGGACAGCACAGGGCATGCCTCAGGCATGCTCTGTCTGAATCCGTACAGAGTCATGGTGCGGGGAACGGAGTATCCTCTGAGCTACATCGTGGCTGTGGCCACGGAGAAAGCGCACCGCAGGGAAGGCATCATGCGCTCTGTGCTGACAGCTGCGCTGCGGCACCTGCACAGCCGTTCTGAAACGCTGCGTGCCGGACACCTGCCGGGGATCCCATTTACCTATTTAAAGCCCGCGGATCCCGCTTATTACAGGCCCTTCGGGTTTGCCTACATCTCCCGCAGGGAACGCCGCGCGCTGAAGCAGGACGCGCCCGTCACGCGGGAGATGTTTTCGCGGCGGAATATGCCGGCTGCGCGGGAAGCGAAGGCATTACAGACAACTGCCGCGTTTATGAACGCGTTCCTCGCGGAACGCTTTGAAGTGTATTGCTGCAGAGACGGGCGCTACCTCCAGGAGCTTCTCTGCGAGATCGAAGCAGGGGACGGACATCTGGATCTGCTATATGACAAGGCGGCGGCAGACACATCCGGCAGACCGAGGATCGCCGGCACTGCGGTATATGATTACCCCGGGGTCAGGGAGAACATGACGCGGCTCCTGACGAAGGAGGAATATCTCGCTGCGGCGGAAACGCCTGAGGAACCCTTTTTCATGGCGCGGATCGTGGACCTGCCGGCGTTCCTGGAAATGCTGGAGGGAACAAATGCGGCGGAGCATGAAAATGCAGCGGGGCCTGAAAATGCTTCCGCTTTCCGTTTTTATTTTGATGATCCCCTGATCCCGGAGAACCGGGGGGGCTGGGAGATCCGTGCCGGATCGGTGGCGCGCTGCCCGGACAGGACTGGGCTCCCCGTCTTTACTCCGGAGCAGCTGGAACCGCTCCTGTTCGGATACCGGACTCCGGGACAGGAGGCCGGAGCGGAGATAGATGCAGAGAGGATCGCTGCGGAGCAGCGCCTTCTCAGGGCGGTGAAGCCCCTCAGGGGGATCTATTTCGACGAAGAAACATGACGATCAGGGGAGAGGAGGCCGGAATATGGATATACAGCCGGGTGATGTGATCCGGATGAAGAAGCCGCACCCGTGCGGTTCAGTCACCTGGGAGGTGCTGCGCATCGGCCAGGATTTCCGGCTGAAGTGCAGCGGATGCGGCCGTCAGGTGATGATGAAGCGCACCGCCGCCGAGAAAGGCATCCGGGAGATCATCCGTCCGGAAAATGAAGAGGTTTCACAGAAGTAAAAACTGCTTGCAATTCCCGGCAAACTGCGCTAAAATTTTTATCCGTGACACATTATCCTTGTTCCCGGAACTGAACCGGGGGCCAGAGACCAAAAGGAGGACAAGAGCGACATGAACAAATACGAATTAACGCTTGTTCTGAACGGAAAGCTCGAAGAAGACGCGAAGAATGCGGCGCTGGAGAAGGCACAGGAGTTTATTGCCCGCTTCAACGGAACCGTGACCAACGTCGATGACTGGGGTAAGAAGAGACTCGCCTATGACATTCAGAAGGTGAAAGAGGGCTTCTACTACTTCATCAAGTTCGAGACTGAAGATCCGGCATGCCCGAACGAAGTGGAAGCAAGACTTCGTATCTACGAGCCGGTGCTCAGATATCTGATCGTTACTGACGAAACTGTTTCTGAATAATCCGGAAAGAGGACCGGGGACAGTCAAGTCATAACTGAACAGGTGTTTACAGAGGAGAAAGTATGAACAGAGTCATTTTGATGGGCAGACTGACCAGGGATCCGGAAGTTCGCTACTCCAGCGGAGAGCGCAGCATGGCGATCGCCAGATACACGCTGGCGGTGGACCGGCGCGGACGCAGGAATCAGGGAAATGACCAGCAGACCGCTGATTTCATTCCCTGCGTGGCGTTCGACCGTGCGGGAGAGTTCGCAGAAAAGTATTTCCGCCAGGGAATGCGCGTGCTTGTTTCCGGCAGGATCCAGACCGGCAGTTATACCAACCGAGATGGACAGAAGGTTTATACGACTGAGGTCATCGTGGATGACCAGGAATTTGCCGACAGCAAGGGCGCTGCCGTGCCGGGCGGAAACAGCTACGGCGGACAGGGCGGTTATAACGGCGGAAACGGCGGTTATAATAACGGAGGCGGTTCCTATGGCGGCGGAAGCGGATACGGAGGCGATCAGAAGCCTGCACCGCAGAGCGCCAGCACCGAGGGATTCATGAACATCCCGGACGGGGTCGAAGACGAAGGACTCCCGTTCAACTAACTGAGTAGAACAGCAGGCCCTGCCTGCCGTGCCGATATCTGAAGGGGGATAATAAAATGCCTTTTACAAAGAGCGACAGACCCGCAGCACCGAGAACAAGAAAGCCGGGTGGAATGCGCAGAAGAAGAAAAGTCTGTGTGTTCTGCGCACAGAACGCGAAGCCGATCGATTATAAGGACACCGCTACTCTGAGAAAGTACATCTCTGAGAGAGGCAAGATCCTTCCGCGCCGCATCACCGGCAACTGCGCAAAGCACCAGAGAGCTCTGACTGTTGCGATCAAGAGAGCACGTCACATCGCGCTTCTTCCGTATCAGGTCGATTAATTGCAGAAAGAAAAAGATCCGCATCAGGTCCTGCCTGATGCGGATCTTTTTGTGTCATGCTGCTTTTAGCTGCTGCTTCAGGGTGCCGGACCGACAGTCGCGGGGGCCGGTGCTTCTGCCGGGGCGGGCGGTGCCTCCGGCGGCGGAGCCGGAGCGGCCTCCACAGGTGCCGCGGGAAGAGTCTCCGCCGGCGCGGGGGCAGGGACAGTCTCAACATAGGTCACGCCCGGGCCGCCGTGGACGCCAGTGACTGGCACGACCACAGTTTCCGGTTCTGTCGCCGCTGCTTCCGGCGGCGCGGTCGCGGGCGGCGGAGCAGGACTGTCATCCTCCCGCCATGCGCGGGGATCATATTCCGTGGTGCCCTGGACTGCTTCATAGGCAGCCTTCGCGCGGGGATCCACGGCGTCGTTAAAGTAGTCGCGCTGACCGCTTCTGTATTCGACTCTGGTACCATTGTCATAGTTGTACCAGGCCTTGACAACAGAGGCAGGCTGCTCCCAGTCGAGTTCCGGAAAACCTTCGTGAAGCTCTGTCATGAAGTCGCGCCAGATGCCTCCGGCGATAGTGGCGCCGTAGATGCCGTGCATGGCGCGGGGCCTGTCATAGCCGACCCAGACTGCGGTGGTGTAGTAGCGGGTGTACCCGCAGAACCAGGTGTCCTTGCTGTCGTTCGTGGTTCCGGTCTTGCCTGCTGCCTGCTGCCCGGGAATGTCCAGGCCGCGGCCGGTGCCGTAGGGCGCGTCCATGGTGCCCTTAAGAACGTCCGTCAGGATGAAGGCGGTGCCTTCCGTGTAGACCTGGGTCTTGTCCGTCTCCCCGCACAGTTCGTCCCCGGTCTGGTCCAGGATCATGCTGCGGAGACAGGTGCGGGAGTCGTATACGCCGCCGTTTGCCAGTGTGGCGTAGCCTTTCGCCATGTCCACGATCCTGGCTCCGTAGGTGAAACCGCCGATGGACACTGCTTTTGCGGTGCTGTCCTGCCAGGAGATAGAAGAAAACTCCATTTTTCCGAGGTAGGAAAGACCGGTCTTGATACCGATACGGTCCAGAAGCTGCCAGGCAACGGTATTCAGGGAGCGGTTCAGCGCCTCGCGGATGGGAAGATATCCGCGGTATCTTCCGCCGGAGTTTTTGGGACCGTCCTCGAACTCATAGTCCTTGATGACATAGGAGGGGTAGTAGTAACCGGTCTCAAAAGCCGGACCGTAGTCCAGCAGCGGCTTGATGGACGAACCGGGCTGACGCGTGGAGAGGAACCCGCGGTTGAATTCATCGTCCGCACCCCGGCCGCCGACGATGGCCACGACTGCGCTGTTCGCGTTGTCCACGACCGCGGCTGCGCCCTGCATGGCGTATTTTCCGTTCTCCTGCAGTTCGTCGGAGTAGCCGATCAGCGTATCGTCGATGTGCTTCTGCAGCTTCGCCTGGATCTCGGGATCCAGAGTGGTGTAGATCTTGTAGCCGCCGCCGCGGATCAGTTCGCTCTTTTCCCCGTAAGCTTCATTGTAGGCCGCTTTGTATTCTTCATACTCCGCTTTTGTGTCGAAGGTATAGCGGAAGGGGAAATGGTCGTTTTTCATGAGCTGCAGTGCGCCGCAGTGGATCGCGTAGCTGGCCATGTAGTCCTGGGCGCCGTTGCTCTCCTCATGCTCCTGGTTGATCTCCAGGGGCTTCGCGCAGTATTCCTTCAGCTCCTTTTCCGTCAGATCCCCGCACTCATACATGCTTTTCAGGATCTCGTTCCGCTTTCTCTTCGCGTTCTCCGGGTGCCCCACAGGCTCGTAGCTGGCGGGACGGTTGGAGATGCCGACCAGCACTGCCGCCTCCCAGGGCTCCAGCTCCGAGGCTTTCTTGTTGAAGTAATACCGGCTTGCCGCGCCGACGCCATAGCAGCCGTGGGCGTAGAAGTTGCCGTTGCAGTAGAATTCCAGGATCCGGTCCTTGCCGAACTGGGCCTCAAGCTGAGGAGCAATGAGAACTTCAGTGATCTTCCGCTCAATGGTGCGCTCCTGTGTGAGATACGTGTTTTTGATCACCTGCTGGGTGATGGTGGAGCCGCCCTGGGTGACCCGCCGGTTCTTTGCGTAGGAAATGGCGGCGCGGATCATGGCGATCACATCCACTCCGTTGTGGGAATAAAACCGCCGGTCCTCCTGGTCGATGTAAGCTTTTTTCAGCCAGGGGCTGATATCATCAAAAGCGACATACTGGTAATGACCGGTGTTGATGACCCCGATCTTCCGGCCGTCTTTGTCGTAGATCTCGGTGTCCGTGAGCATACGGAAGTCGTTTTCCTCCATATGACTGTAGGTCTGCACCGCGTTTTCACGGATCTTTTCAAATTCGGGGTAGATGCGCGAGAACGCGTATCCGCCTGTGCACAGCACAGCGATCATCAGCAGGAGAAGAAGGACCTTGAAGAACCGGAGTACAGGTCGGCGCTTCCTGCGTTTTTTTCTGTTTGCTGGTGTATTTGCCATTTGTTTACCTCCCGGCGTGGCCGCACTTCTTTATTCATTTAAGTTCCCCCTGAGGGACCTGAATAAAGAGGACATGCAACTTTGCCATATCCGTACTATATCACAAGCGCGGAAATTATGGTATACTTCTCGTATTGGCGTTTGACAACAAACAGTTCAGGAGAATTCGATGAAAGAGGAGAAGAAGACTCAGAAACTTCTCAAGTCATATCTTCGATGGCCGCTGGTCCCCGCTGTTCTGTTCATCCTGGCAGCCTGCTGCGCGTTTTTCTTTGACCGCAGCGCCGGGATCGCGGTTGCCGTATTCGCGGCTGTCGCGGCCGTGTTCTGCCTTCGTCTTTATATCTCCGCGCGGAAGAACGTGATGAAGGCTGTGGTGAGTTTTGCGGACGCCACAGACGAGCTTCAGAAACGTCTGTCGGACGATATGGACGTGCCCTATGCCTTTGTGGACCGGGCCGGCGAGATCCTGTGGCAGAACCGGGCGATGAAGTCGATTCTGAAGGACC
>ODAI010841791.1_pt1 | contig 11396 bp, 8 predicted proteins | sample 1539321 | NCBI WGS metagenome assembly ODAI01 (sample SAMN02144231, study PRJEB22623) | gut metagenome | biome: sheep rumen | host: Ovis aries | place: New Zealand
CGTATAACGGCTGCCACGACGCGAATTGTCTTCATGTGTGCCTCCTCTTTATCGGCTGTCTGGTTCAGTATATCATATTATGTCTGAAAATGATTGTTTTTTCCGGGTTTCCGTTCATATTGAAAGCTCATCCGGTCTCATCCAAAGATAGTAAAAGTCTGTCCGTTGACACTGATCAGGCCATCCTGCCTCATGGCAGCGATTTCCCTTAACAGCGCGCTTCTGTGCACGCACAAGTACTGAGCCATTTCCGTCTTATTCATAGGAATCGTTATCCTGTGATTATCCGGTGTGTGGTTGGCACGGTTGGCATATTCCAGTTCTTCTCCCAGGTATGCAAGAATCTTCTCTCTTATCGTGGTCCTGGAGATCGCATCGATTTTCCGCACCAGTCCCGCATTTGTTTTTGATAGGCTTTTGAACAGATTGAAGATCAACCTGCTGTGGAAAGGGCATGAATTATTGCAGACGTTAAGAATCCTTCCGACCGGAATATACATAATCGTACATTTTGTCATCGTCCTGAATCTCACTGTCGATGCATTATCCCTTAAATCCGAAAAGATCTCTCCGAATAGTTCTCCTTCCTTCATAAATGTTATCAGACTCTGGTGTCCGTGCTCATCCTCTTTGATCATGGCAACATTGCCTTTAAGAATCAAACCTGCATCGGCAATGTCCCTGTCAGCAGGCGCGAGAATTATATTCTTGGAATAGTTTTCTATTTTTGCACCGGCACAGTCCAGCACCGCCGCGAGATCCGACGGCGATATGCCTTTGAAAAGGTCATAGTTGCCGATCGTTGAGTAATAACTTAAAATTTTCCTCTCTCTGCTGTCTGCCATAATAGATCCTCAGCGTCCTCACCCTCTCATATGGGCTTCATATTCCTCTTTTGTGTTGATGTTAGTCAGCATATCCTCGTAACGGGACCCTTTCAAATCCACGTAAAGAATTCGAAGTTTCCTTAGAACATCCCGGAGTCTGAAGTTCCTCTCTTTGATCTGTTTTGCAAATATCTCCGCTGCCCGCACACTGTATATTGCCGTAAGGGGATGTATTCTGTCATCCGACACAGCGACGACCCCATCCCATTCTTCAAATGCATCTTCCGTCGAGACCTGCTCCAGTCTTTCGAGCAGAAACAGGTAGAGTTCCGCTTTTATGCCCGGAGTGTCACATGCGCTTATCATAACAGCCTTCCTGCGATCCTCTCCCGCCTGACTCAGCACAGCCTCAAGTCCGCCGAGCGGACCGCAGCCCGGATACCGGTCCGTAACGATCCTGCAGCCGTCTATCTCAATACAGATTGTATCACCGTAGGACAGATAAATACAATCTGACAGTGAAAACATCTGTGATGTGATCTGTTCCGTGAATGTTCTACCTTCCGAAGTCAGTAAAGCTCCTTTGTGCTGTCCGTTCATGCGTCTGCTCTTACCGCCGGCAAGTATTGCTGCCGCAAAGTCATTACGAATCCGTTCTTTGTCCGTCTTACGAAGACTCAGTGTCTGCTCCACGATCGCATCGGCGATTTCCCGAATTGCCGTAAAGGGAAACACTTTTTCACCCGGAAAAGCTGTGTCCGAAAGGTCCGTGACAATTCCGAATCTCCCCTCCGATACGGATACCGGCTCAGAAGATATCATCGATCTCACGACCTCTATTTTCGGAAGAGCCGTATTTTTCAACCCTTCAATCAGGATGATATCCGCATCCGGGAACAAAGTCATAAGCTCCTTAACCTGCTCCTGCTCCCACTGCCGCATCCCTGCACACGGATCCGCAAAGCCGTCTTCGTTTTCTTGCGGTTCGGGTTGCAGCCTGTGTATGAAAATGCGCTTTTCCGAAAATACCGCAGTTCCGCAGGCTCCCGCCTGAGTGAACCTGCTGCTGTCCGTACCCGGCAGATCACAAGTGAAATCATGACCGTCATGCTTTATGACTGCAATTGTCATCCCCCTGCGTGAGAACTCCCGTATCAGTTTCTCGATGAGTGTCGTTTTGCCGGAATTCTTCACGCCGCATATGAGACACACAGCACAGCTTTTTAACTTTTTCACATGCACCTCCCACATAGAAGAAAGCAGGGCAGCCCACACATTCAAAATCTTACAGGAGAATGACCTCAACTCTCTCTCCCGGATCAACTTTCATGGAACCTGCCGGGATGACGATCATACAATTGCATCCGATAAATGACGATAATACTCCGGAGTCATTTGAGCCGGAACTCCATGCATGTCCGTCCTTATACACACCGCGCACATATCTGGTCACCGGGCTTTTCTTAGGAAAACCGCTGTCAAATACAGCATGACTCTTTCTGATCTCAAGATCGCTTCTACCGGTCATTTTGACAAGAAGAGGTCTTCCGAGCAAATGCAGGTTCGCAATCGCTCCGTAAGGATTCCCGGAGAGCGCGAGGAACGGTTTCCCGTCATACAAGCCACACAGAGTCGGACTGCCGGGTTTCAGGCGAACCTTCCAGAAAAGCCGTTCTACACCGAGAAGGCGAAATACGTCGTGCATGATGTCTTTCTTTCCGACAGAAACGCCTCCTGTGGACAGGATCAGGTCAGCTTTCCCGGCATGTTCTCTGACATAGGACGCAGCATCTTCGGGATCATCCCGAATCGAAGCATAGGAAACAATCTCAACACTCCAAAGTTTCAGCTGCGCTATCAGCATATGCAGATTGGAATCATAAATCTGACCCGGGCCAAGAAACTCTCCGGGGCTGACCAGCTCTGTTCCGGTTGACATAACAAGGACCCTCGGCTTTCTGTATACCGTGATTTCCCGGATGCCGTTACCCGCAAGCACGCCGATCTCGGCAGCCCCCAGCTGCTGCCCTGCCTTCAGGATAGTCGTTCCCTTCTTAAAGTCTTCTCCCTCATAGCAATAATTCTGCCATGCCTTAAGCGACCGGTATATCTTTACTGTATCCATTCCGTAATCCGTATCCTCCTGCATCAGTATGCAGTCAGCTCCTCCCGGAATCGGTGCTCCGGTCATGATCCTTATCGCTGTTCCCGGTCTCACTTCCCTGTCAGACCAGCCGCCGGCATATACCTGATCAATCACTTTCAAAGCTACAGGATTTTCCTTCGATGCGCCGACAGTATCTTCTGCCCGGAGGGCATAACCATCCAGCGGTGACCGCGGGAACGGAGGCTGATTAATTCTCGCAGTTATGTCCTGTGCGATTATTCGCCCTGCAGCGTCATCGATTGTAAGCTTTTCCGTCTCTGTGACCGGCAGGCAGTTCTCCTGCAGCAGTTCCACAGCCTGTTCAAGTTGTATCGCTTCCATATAGTGTTATCCTTCCACGGTTTTATATGCTATAAGAAAAGAAATTTCCCATAACATGAAAAAAGTGACGCCCACGAACACGCGGACGCCACCCTTAAGTATCTCAGTCTCTGAACTGCTTCATGAATAGCATTCTGCTCAGCATGACGAGAACGTAAAAGACAAGACCGCTCGTGAGGAAAATCTGCAAACCGGCCAGCTGTGAAACAGCGTATGCGAGTCCGCTTCCGGCCTCTGTGAGGTATCCGGCCATTTTCTGGGTCGCAACGATTCCTATTGCCATCGGGAAAGTGAGTCCTGCGTATCCCGGATAAAACTTGAAAGAGAAGAAATCCGGAAGTTTAAAAATGATAAATGCCAGTGAACACAGAACACATATGTACATGAAACCGAGAAGTAACGCGTTCGGCGTTCCGAAGACATTAATCAGACTGACTACGCAGAGACTGCATGGAGCCAGCAGAATCGCCATCGTATGATAAGTCGCCGGTTTTATCTCGACATTGAGAAGACGCCAGATCATGATCGGCAGCATTATTACATAGATCAAGCATCCGTATATTGTGATGACAATAAGCAGAGGTTTTGCGTTCATAGCCCCGCCCGTGACACAGGCTACCATGTAACCGTTAAGGGTTACGAACCAGCTGGGCATCGTTGTCATGATATTCCTCTTAAGGAACATATTCAAAGCTATAAATCGAATCAAATGTACCGTGTGAATGATTACAGCCACGAACCATACGAACTTTCCGATCATAGCGAGAACCGGCATTTCGAAGTTCGTACCGATTTCCAGATAAAAACTGCCCAGAATCATCATACACATTGTCAAAGCTGCGTAGAGGCTGCAAGGTATGACCTGACTGTACTCCGATAGGAATGTACGGGGGTACAGGATGATTTTCAGAATATAACAGATGATGAAAACTGTCCCGCATGCCATACAGAGATATCGGAACCAGACGAAACCGAGTCCCCCATAGACATTGCTGAGTGTAAGCAGGGACAGAAAAGTAGCGATTGCGGGTACCGGTATTTTCTCAAATCTACTCATAATTATATTCTCCTTATGCATGCTGCACAATGCTCCGGTGAAGCATTGTGCAGCGCAGCGTATCAGTCGGACGGGGGATTTCCGTTCTCATCCTCGTAGTAGAATTCAAAGTTGTCTTTCATGCGGAAGAAATCCGAGTAATCGATATCCCACAGCGGCTTCTTTACCTTAGTGACATCGATATTTCTTGCAATCAGCTGCTGAAGAATTCCGCCGTAGGAGATGTCGTTCTGAAGTAAAGCGCCGATGATCTTTCCGTCTTTGTGTACGATCTTCTTGTAAATTCCGCCTTTGTCGTAAATCTCTACCTTGATTTCCTTATCTTCCGGATCCGGATTTACATTTCCGAGAGACATAGTGAAGATACCAAGGAAGCTCATAGTAGACTTCGAAGCGAAGAAGTCGGTCATTTTTGCGGGATGACCTGCCATATTGCTGGCCGCAATCGTACCCTCTTTAACAGCTACCGGCCAGATCGGACTTGTTCCGGATACATCGCCGGCTCCGTAGATATCCGGGTCATTGGTTCTTCCTGTCGCATCATACACAAGTCCGAATCTTGAGAGCTCAAGCCCTGTGTCTTTCAGGAACTCTACATTGGAACGCACGCCCGCTGTCACGACAAAATAATCGCAGGGAATTACCGTCCCGTCACTGAGAACGACGGCTGTGATCTCATGGTCATCATTGATCGTCACTTCGCTGACGCCGACGCCGTAGTGCTGCTCTATCCCTCTCTCCGTGAACGCATCAATATAAGCCTTCGCGGCTCTCTCATCAAGCTGCTTATTCAGAAGCCAGCCGGCAAAATCGCACAGTGTGACCTTTACGCCGAGATCCAGGAAACCGCATGCACAGTCTATACCTACCAGACCGGAGCCGAGTACAACAATGTTCTTCTTTGTCTTGGCAACTTCCTTCAGAACCTCAATATCGTCAATATTCCTGAACCCGATCATATTCGGCGAGCCGGCCATATTTTTGATCGGCGGGAAAAACGTGTGGGAACCTGTGGCAATGAGGAGCTTGTCATAAGGTACCTCTTTTCCGCTTGCGAGCAGGACCTTATGGCCTTCGCGGTCCAGCCCCACGGCTTCCTCGCCCTTCATCCAGTTCACAGCATATTTTTCTTCAAAATCCGACTCTACAAAACGAAGTCTCTCCTTCGTGCGGTGTCCTCCAAGATAGGCGTGCAGGATGCAGCGGGAATAGATATCCTTATCCTTTGAGATCAGCGTGATTTCTGCATTTGCATCTCTTTTTCTGAGCTCGCGCACACCATTTGTGCCGGCAGCGGAGGAACCGATGACTACATATTTTTTTACATCTGCCATATCAGTTCACCTCCACCAATGTAATAGCATGCATGGGACATTTTTCCACACACATGGGATTTGCGGTCTTACCGTCCTCACTTCTGTGGACGCACATATTGCATTTCATAATTTCAAGATGTCCGATGCTGTCCGGTTTCAGAACACCGTAGGGACATGACATTACGCACATATAGCAGCTCGCGCATTGCTCCTTATCGTAACATACATAGCCTGTTTCAAGATCTTTCTTCATCGCTCCCGTCATGCATGTGTATGTGCATTCCGGATGCTCGCAGTGCCTGCAGAAGATCGGTGCCGGATTCGTGCCACTGTCGATAACAACACGGTTCCTCGCGTCACTGCTCTCGCTTTGATGGCTTACGATACATGCCGTTACGCATGTAAGGCATCCGATGCAGCGGCTGCGGTCAATTTTAATTCTTTTCATATTTTTTCATTTCCTCCATCTGATTCCTTATTCGATTCACTTTTTCTCTCGACCGGGTCCGCCTGCTTTACTGCGTGATTTTCTCGAATCTGCAGGTAGCACCCTTATAATTGGGTTCTCTGGAGTACTTATCATAACTTGAAGGCGTTAGCTTATTGCATTCAATATAATGGATCGGCGCATAAAGCTGATTGTAAGGAACGTCATCCGTTATCTTTACATGGAAATCGGCATTCTGCCCATTTACCGAATAGACGCGCACTACATCCATATGATGAATGTCGTTCTCCTCGGCCTGCTTTGTGTTCATGAACAGATAAGCCTTCTTGCTTGATACATCTTCCACAAAGCGGACTTCCTTCGTTCTGCTCTGTGTATGCCACTGACCTACCGTGCCGCGTCCTGTATTGAAAATGAGCGGGAACTCCTCATTCGGCACATACGGGTTCGGCAACGGCTCCTCGAACACGAAATTCGCTCTCTGATTCGGCGTGAAGAACTTACCGTCGGAGTAAAGCCTTCTCTCCTCGGCGCTGAATTCCTCCTCACGCCCCGCCGGGTACGGCCACTGGATTCCGTGTGAATCGGTAAGACCGTCCCATGTGACGCCTGAGAAATCACACGGTTTACCTACAGAGATCCTACGGAGCATATTAAAGCACTCTTCCGGAGTCTCCCACCGTTCGATTGCCTTCCCCATTCCGAGTGCTTTCGCAACGCCCAGTATACATTCATAATCGGAAATCTCGTTCTCGCCTCTCTTAAGGACCGGCCTCATTGCGGACATACGTCTCTCAAGATTGATATAAGTGCCGGCCTTCTTGATACCCGGAACAACAGGGAAGTATACCGTGGCATCCTCTGCACTCTCGATTGTGTCATAAATGTCCTGAACAACAAAAAGCTCGAGTTTCTTTGTCGCTTCCGCAAAGGTCTCATTATTGGTCCAGCTGTGTCTCGGGTTCGTACAGAGGATCCACAGACCTTTGATTTCACCGGCGTTGATGCCTTCCACGATCTTGTTGTAGGGAATCGTCGGCTTTTTGGCCATGAGATCCGGATCGATTCCGATAATGTCAGCGAGCCGTTTTCTCTCGTTTTCATCCCCGAAATCTCCGCCGCCGAAGAGGCATGTCGTGTTGGAGAACAGACGGGATCCCATCGCGTTGCACTGGCCTGTGATGGAATTGCCGCCGGTTCCCGGCTTTCCGATGTTGCCGGTCATCAGAGCAAGATTCATAATGCCGTTCGCTGTCCGAACAGCCTCATATCCCTGATTGACGCCCATCGTCCACCAGAAGGATACCTTCTTCCCGTTGTGGATCAGATCGACAAGCTCCATAATCTGTTCTTTCGACAGACCTGTATGTCTGACGCCCCTCTCGAGTGTGAAGGCTTTGACAAATTCCGCAAATTCTTCGAAATGATTCGTATGTTCCTCGATGAACTTGTGGTCGATCCAGTCATTCTCGATGAGAATATTCGAAATTGTATAAATGAGATACAGATCGCTTCTCGGCGTAATTCCGTACCAGTAATCCGCGTTCTTTGCCGTCTCGCTTCTCCTCGGATCAATGACTATGACCTTATGTCCGGGTACCTTGTTCTGCTGGACTCTTCCCCAGATGATCGGATGCGCGACGATCGGGTTGGAACCTATAAAGATAATGGTATCTGAGAGTTCAAGATCCTTCAGAGTATAGCCCGGCGCGTCATAACCGTACGTCATTTTGTGAGCGACAGCGGCTGAAGCCATGCAGAGTCTCGTATTTCCGTCAACGTTAGTCTGAAGATAATTTCTCATGACATGTCCGAAGATAGCGAACTCTTCCAAAGTAAGCTGACCGGTACTTATGCCGGCAACCGACTCTCTGCCGTATTTTGCCTGAAGTTCCTTTAATTTATCAGCCACATAGTGGAATCCCTCCTCCCAGGGAACTTCCTTCATCGTACCGTCTGCCTGTCTGATCTTGGGAAGCGCATCCGGTTTCACGGTCGTCTGTTGCTTGGACAGCGAAATTCCCTTGATGCAGCTAAAACCGTCATTGACCGGATAGCCCGGAGTCGGAACGGTCTTCACGATTCTGTTGTCTTCCACGTAAAAGTCTAAATTGCAGTCGATCGCGCAGAAGTTACAACATGATTGGACTTTCTTCATGCAGATAATCCCTCCTTCTTACTCATGCAGAGCGTGCCTCAGACATCACTCTTCCCACTAAAACAAGCTCGGTGTCAGAATAATACTTTTGGCACTGCAATCACAGAATAGTGCTCTGAAACACGTCTTTGTCCAGCAGATAAATCAGCTGAACAAGTTCTTTTACTTATATCAATTCTACCATATCCACATTTTTAAGCTGTTGCACATGCAACATTTTTAGCTATTTTCGCATTTCTGTTGAAGTTCATAACAATTGATTTATGCATATTTCCCATCGTAATTTCTGACATATCTCACTCTGTCTTCCGTCAGATGCGGAGCCATCATCTGCGTCAGCGTTTCGCCATCCGGAAAGATGTCCTCACTGTCAATAAATACATCCGGTGAAAATCCTTAATGACTGTTTCGGGATACTTCTGATAATTGCTGCTCATAATACGCCCTTTCTTCATCATCTCTTATCTTTATCTACAAATTCGAGCGTAACCACTGCAAGTAACGAAAACGCTGCAACAAATATCAGCAGATGGAGCCAATTCATAAGTATATTCTCGGTACTGTGTTCGTATTCCGGATGATAGTTCATCTTAGTTGCTCTTCTCCGGATCTGATTCCTTACTTTGTTTTTCCCGACCAGATCCATAGCCTTCCCGACAGTCGTAACGACAACGATTTCTTTGGCTCTGAGCTCATCCAGGGAATCGTCAGTAGCCAGATAATCGATGATTTTACCAAGCGTTGTCTTTCCGCCGATTTCCATGTCTTTGTACTTATCCATGAAATCAGCTTCTTTCATAATGATAAGAACATCACCGACCGTTCTGAAACCTGTAAGATTCTCTGCACGCAGCTCTTCAAACTGATCGGAGGTTATGAGCTGATCCAGGATATCACCAAGCGTCACATATGTGCTGACTTCCGTCTCCCGGAGATCCCTGATTGATTCATTGTCTGTTTTCCGGAGAAGATCCAGTATCTGACCTACAGTCAGTTTCACCTCAAATTCCATGCCTTCGACTGTTCCCAGCATTGAGTTGATTGAACCGTAAGGTCTGCTGTTCGTATCCGTCTGAGCTGCCATCGCTTTAAAGCCGGGACAGGCTACCGTGAGATCCGTCAGTATTTTCACCTCTTCCGGAAGCGGTATCATACCGCCGGAGAAAATCAGCTGACACACCAGCATAAAAGGCATAATAGTCATTGCAATCGTTGTAGTATGTGCAAGTGTCGATATCCACAGCGAGAGCATATCCGCCGCATAAGTGATAAGAAGTACTGTAATACCGAAATCCAGAAGGAACCATTTCGTCAGCATCCCTTCACTCGGATACTTCACGCCCACAAGATATGTGACCGCCAGCGTGATGATTGTCTGCAGCAGGCACAGCACAAGCTGGTACAACATATGTGCTATGATATATGAGCTGATATGCATACCGGAACGGTGCTCTCTTTTCACAACATCACGTTCCCGGCAGATTGCCTGTATGGAATTAAATGAACCGTTCCATACACAGATACATACCAGAACAAATGCCCCCGTCATTGTTCCTTCCATTGTGACCATAAAGTAACTGCTTATGACGAATCCGACAATACCGCCGATCAATGCTGCCATCGGCAGGAAGATCCAGTCACGCTGATAGATAAAGAGCCTGAAGAATTTTACAAAAAAGACTCCGATCTGCTGAATGCGGCCGCAATGGCGAATCGTGAGGTGCCTTTTGGAAGTTTTAACATTTTTGTCAACCATTTGCCACCTCCGCATATTTGAGAACAAAGTCGTCTGCGAGGCCTTCACCGCCCTCATCTTTCTGATTGATGAGTTTCAGAATTTCTTCCATTCTTTCACATTTAAAGAATTTTCTGGCATCCGAAACACTGCCGTAAAAAGCGAGCCGACCTGTACGAGTGGAGTCCTTTGCGAGTACGATCACGTCATCCACGAGGTCAATAATTCGATCGGGATTGTGCGTTATGGCTATAATAATTTTACCGGAATCGGCGATTCTCCGAAGGCGAACGAATAATTCCCGCGCCATGACTCCGTCCAGACCCGAATCCGGTTCATCCAGCATAAAAACAGACGGATTGGAAATCAGCTCCATGGCAATTGACAGACGTTTCTTCTGGCCTCCGGATAACTTCTCGACCTTGTATTCCTTCACGGGAGTCAACCCGAATATTTCAAGAACATCATCGACACGTTTCAGTCGTTCATGAAGAGGTATATCGATAGAGAGCCTTAGTTTTGCAACATCACGCATCGTACCGATCACCGTATCCTTGTTTCTCATGACCTCTGACTGCGGCACTACACCGACCTCATAGAGCATATCCTTATACTGCGTGTAAACATTATGTCCGTTCAGCATGATTTCGGCTTTCGCTTTTTCATAACCGTTCACTGCATTCAGAAAAGTAGTCTTTCCGGCGCCTGAACCGCCGAGCAGAACGACAAGATGACCTTTCGGGATAGCCAGGTGAATGTCTCTGAGCAGCATATTCTTGTGCAGAAACTCTCTCACACTTCTTTCCTGCAGATTGATCGTCAGACCTTCACTCATTACATCTGCACTGCCTTCTGTCGCGAGACGCTTCATCTCCGCAGCGAGGTCCTCCACCTCCCATTCCGGCTGATATCGCTTGTCATACCCCCAGATAAACATAGGAATGATAACGGTAGAATCAAAAACACAGAGAATGAGCCATGTTTTTTTGACACCGTACACTTCTATAAAACCGGAAAATACACGCAGAGTGTAGATTGTGCGCATAATGGCAACAGACATCAGGAGCGGAAGGACGAGGACAGACAGCGATATATTTCGTGAATATCTCAAATAAACTTCGGCAGCTGTCAGAAGTGAGATGGCGACGCCGGTCAGGGAATAAACACGGCCTTCCGGCTCACGATTAGCGCATCGTGACAGCTGATATTCGCACGCCCACGGAACAAGAGCCCACGCGGGTTTCAGACCGGACTTTTTCAGTAGCCCCCATGCACCTACTATATACAAAAGTCTGAAGGCAATAAGATGCGGCTCAAGCGCATTGAAGTAAACAGCTATTATCAGTTGTAGAAAATTGACCATAAAG
>ODAI012452201.1_pt1 | contig 11396 bp, 3 predicted proteins | sample 1539321 | NCBI WGS metagenome assembly ODAI01 (sample SAMN02144231, study PRJEB22623) | gut metagenome | biome: sheep rumen | host: Ovis aries | place: New Zealand
AATTCTGCAAAGAGCTCCTCGGTGATTCTTTTTATTACTGCATCGCTGTCCATAATGACAAAGATCATATGCACGCACACGTTACCTTTGATTCTGTTTCAAAATTGGACGGTTACAAATTTCATTCGCCTAAAGGTGACTGGGAGAAAAGGATTCAGCCGATTACGGATCGCATCTGTGAAAAATACGAAATCCCGACGCTTTCTTATGAAAAAGAAGATGCTAAAGGCATGGATTACGGATCCTGGGAGGATGGAAAAAGGAAAAAGGAACGGACAAAAACTGAAAATAACAATGGCAGGAATTCAGAACAGAAAAAGGAAAAACACACCAGACGACAGAGCAGAAAAGAGGAATCAAAAAATCAAGATGGATTCAGTAAATCAGATGATCAGGAGAATAATACCTACAAAAGTAGCGAGGATCCTTCTCATCAGTACAGAAATGAAGAGGCCGATTCCATGAAGTTTTCCTGGTACGATATCATCCGTGATGATATCGACGAGGCAGTTGAATCATCAGATTCTTATGAAGAATTTCTGGAATATTTTAAATCGTTGCACTATGAAACCAGAGACAGGAAGTATTTATCTTTGAAACCATTCGGTAAAGAAAGGTTTGTTCGATCTATGCGTCTTGGAGAAGAGTACAGTAAGGATAGCATAAAACAAAGAATTGCAGGAAAAAAGGAAGGAAAGGAATTCAGACGATATGGAAACTACGAAAAGCTGAAAGAGATCATCCGGGAGTATAATCAAAAAAATGGATTCCCGACTTCTTACCAGAAGAAGTTTTATTATCGGTTCGTATGTACCGTCAATGTGCGCCATCCGGTCTTCTATGAAAACTGGAAATATAAGAAAGATGTACTTGAGCTTTATCGATATAATCAACAGCTTAATTATATGTTCAGAAATAACATCAGTTCAAAGGAAGATGCAGAAAAGAAACAGCAGGATTTAAAAGACGACCTAAGAAAGATTTTATCTGAGAAAAGGAAGCTACAGAAAACAATCGGTCCGGATAGCAATTATTACCGGATGAGAAAGCTGCTGTCTTTGCAGGAAGAGATGAAAAAGTATCCGGAAGGCTCAAGGGCTGATCTTATGGAACAGGCCAGAAAGCTGATTGGAAAGATAGCGCTGAGCGAGACATTGGACGAGGCACTTAAAAGATATAACAGTATCAATGCTCTCCTGGAAAGATTTGAAATCGCAAAAAAGAACATGGTTGATGAATTGAAAGTAGTTGACGGAATAGCCGGGACTGATATACCTGACTTCGATTACAGGAAGTATAAGTTGGACAGGGAAAATCACCAAAGCGACAGTCCTTCCGGACGCAGAGTTACAATTAACCGAAAGCTATTTGTCGAAAGCATCGTGAAAAAAGGTTTCAAGATTTTCAGGATTCCGGGAACGAAAGAATATGTAGCTGTTCCAATGAAGAACACAATGAAGCTTTCAGAAATTACTATGTCTGTTTATATATATCTGGAAAAGGAATATGAAATTTTGAATTCGTTTGGGGATGCTATTCGAAAGACATCCGGAAAAGATTTAATGAAGCACTTTGATGATCGGACACCGAAACGCATGAAAAAGGGAGTTTGAATGATTCGAGTGATAGAATTCTGCGGTTTTCATAGCTGGTCTCCCTGATAAATAAAAGGGATGCCAACTGGCATCCCCGAACAAACCGCAAAAATCATTTGATTACGAAATATGTTTCTTATAGATTTTATTGTAAGCCAAAAGAAGGATTTTATGAAATCACTACTCTGGGACTCTTTTATTTTGATAACCTGACCATTATATGATACACATACATGGTCATACCGCCGCAGTCATAACCGACTCTAAAACAGCGTAAGAATGTATCGCTAAAGTCATTCATCAGCTTGTTGTCCACGGTTGTAAACGGAGCCGATTTGCCGCTCGCGACATATTTACAATACGAGTCTGCCAGATCTTTGAAATCTACTTTGTTCCAAGCTACATAAGAAACAAGTAGCAGGTTTCGAAGACCTCTCGCATTGTAATTATCCAACAGACGCTTTAAGTGGTCATCAAGCTTATTCTGATCCTGCTTTACAAATCCTTTCAGTCTTTGTGCCTCGAAGATAGATAATTCTTTTCCGGTATCTTTGTCGCAAATCAGCATGTCCAACGATCCTGCGCTTATACCTGTCCCACTAACTGCACGAAGGGTCTGGTCGTTGCAAATGTATCCTCGTTGCTGCAGCATATCACGGACATAAGTATTGCACAAATTTTCTTCAGCGGAATAGTAGTAGCTGTTTTCCTGCAGCTTCAGGAGAACGTCTGAAAGTGCATTTAAGAGTACATTGATCTGGCTGTCTGTCCTCTGTCCTCTAAGTCTTTCCTGAACACTTACAATGCCAAGAACCTCCTCAATACTAACAGAACCGAATACCTTTGAATACATGGTATGAATACCGAGTTCCAAGGTCCCCCTTAACATTTCATACTCGAATCGATCCGTCCTGCCATCCTTGCGGTATGTGATGAATTCTTGAGCTGCAATACCAAAGCTTTCATTGATTTTACTTATGGACTCACGGAGTATGTCAAGGTATACATTTACCGGATGCGTTTCCGGTTGGCTCGTTGTTGCAAATACATCCAGGCAATTGTCTTTCATTCGAACAAGTGCAGACCAGCCACAGCGACTATTATGAAACATGGCTCCTGTCCGCCATACAACCTTTGTAATAAGATCATATCCATGTCGAACCATAAGTTTGTGAAGTACATTTTCCGGCAGATAAGTATACTCAAAACTTATTTGCAGGGCATCTTCTGACACAAAAGACCCCAGAGAGTTCGGTTCATTTTCATCACACAGCATAGGAATAAAAAGCCGCTGTTCATCCAGTCGATAGATCAACTCATAATTCAACAAGACAGTGAGAATATACTGTATCTGGTCCTCTTCATAGGTTATTTCAGAATATACTTGCTTTATGTTTTTATCAGGGACTTTTCTGCAAATCAATTCATAGATATCGTTCTCTTTAATAATACCGTTCACTGCATAATATCTGCCATTAAAGATAAGGATATACAAAGCATTTAGCATCCATCGGGGTTTTAATACCATATACCTTTTTGAATTAGGATGCCTCCTGCTATAAAAGCATACTCCGAGATCTTGGAACCAACTGATTATCTGATCCAACTGCTTCTTCTCAGTTCCAACACCGTGATCTTTACATTTATCATAAAATTTCTGAGATTTTATTACATCGACCGGCATCTCCTGAAGGTCATTCATCAACGCAAGCCAGGTTTTGGAAAACGGAGTGTGTACGGTATCCATTTTAGATACAATACGGCATATGGAATCGGAAACATCAGAAAGGAATTCTTCCTTCGAATCTTTTAATGCAGAAATAATGCGTACATCTTTAAGAGATGGGTATTCTTTACGCAAACCATTTTTATTGACATTTGCAGACGGATTCTGATCTTTTTGATTGACCAGAAGAAGAACCGGGGCTCCGTTAGCAAAACTCTTAATGTTTCGAATCCAGTACCATGCCTGCTCATTCGCTTTATTATCCCTTGCATTTGTAACTACAACATACAGCGTACGATTTGTGAGGAACAGTCTGTGCATGGAATGCATAATGGCCTGTCCACCAAAATCCCAAAAATGCAGGTCTATCTCTTCGCTCCCGATTGAGTATTTTTTAGAGCTGATGTGTATACCCGGAGTTGATTCACCATCGAAGTCATCAGATTTATTGCCGTCATGCATAAGCCTGTCAATAATCAAGCTCTTTCCGGCACCGCCATCACCAAGGAAGACTACTTTGCATTCGTTGATAGGGATGCTTTCGTTTTGGCGCAAAGACTTGTAGTACTCAAGAATGAGTTCTCGGTTTTGGCTGAAGATTGTAATGTCTTGATCGGTTAATGTGAGGCCATTAATATAAATACCGGGCCTATTTTCAACAATACTATAGTTCTGGTTAATATACTCAAGGTTGAGATGTAAAAGGCTTGCCGGCAATTCTGCTAATGTAATATCCTCAAGAATAATGAATTGAAGACTCGTCAAATTCCCGATACTGTCCGGCAACTTGCGCAACATCGTATGTCTCAGATTAAGGCTCTGTAGGCTCGTCAGATTCACGATGCTTTCCGGAAGAGAACGGATCTGCGTAGAGCGCAGATCAAGGCGCTGAAGGTTCGTCAAATTTCCTATGTTGTCTGGTAGCACACTCAGCTGTGTATTCACCAGATAAAGTTTCTGAAGGCTTGTCAAATTCCCTATGCATTCCGGTAGCGCGCTTATCCTCGTCAAACTCAGATCAAGGCTCTGAAGGCTCGTCAGGTTCCCTATGCTTTCCGGTAGCACGCTTATTCGCGTATCGTTCAGATCAAGGCGCTGAAGGTTCGTCAGGTTCCCGATGCTTTCCGGTAGCACACTTATTCGCGTATCGCTCAGATTAAGGCGCTGGAGGTTTGTCAGGTTCCCGATGCATTCCGGGATTGCGCTTATCTGCGAAAATCTAAGAGTAAGGCTCTTAAGGCTCGTCAGGTTCCCGATGCTTTCCGGGATGCTCGTAAGTTTCGATTTACTAAAAAAAGTTCCAGATAAATCTAATTCTTTTAAGTAAATCAGGAGATCAATACATACCGGTATATTATCAATGCCAAGCCATGTAATTTTTCTTATACTTGAAAGTTCATTCTTTTCTGCCCCAGTGGGCTTATAGCCGTCATCAATTCTAAATAATAAAGCTAAAACTTCCAGATCTGTCATAACAATTCCCTCATGCTGCAACCTTTTTATTACACTACTATTTTATAATTCGATAAATTAGCGGTCAATTACTTCATTGTAAGAATCATTCTCATAGTTATAGCATTATAAATCACCTGAGTCAGAACAATTCATCAGATTATTTATCTTGGGAATAGAGCAATTCGCAACAAAATCCACAGAAAGATGTTTGTTATGCAATGATACCTGATGTGACTTTTTGAAATGTGAGTTTTTTAGCGATATAATAATGGAAATGAATACTATTCTTACATCGAAATTCGTGAATGAAACGAGAATTGCAGTCATCTTAAATTGTTCTCCGAAAGAGTAATTGCTGTCGACCTCTGAAAGTATAAAAAATAGAGCAAATTTTATAAATAAAGCACCAAATGTTGCTTAATCACTTGTATCTTTTGGAAAATGCGGTATAAATGAGACAATATATGTCGTTGAGGGAGGCAAGCAATATGAACAACTTTCATATATCGTTAAAGGCGGCGCGGGTGAATGCTAATATGACACAGGAAGATGTAGCAAAAGCACTCAAGCGGAATAAACAGACTATTGTCAATTGGGAGAACGGTATTACTGGAATACACATTACTGATTTTAAGAAATTAGCAGATCTATACAAAATACCAATAGAAAAACTGAAGATACCTGAGCGAAGGGAACATTGAAAAATTCGCAGAGTAAGCACGGTAAGAAACGGAGGCGGGATGCATTTCCTGCTTCTTTTTTGGTTAACGCTGCTATAACGCGTAGTGGGTTTAGCATATCTAAAACATCAGTTTTTGATACATTCCTCATGACCAATAAATAAGCTTGAAAAAGTGTATCAAAACAATATCAAAAACCTATCAAAACATAATCGAAAACGGTATGAGTTTTGATGGGTTTATGATACAAGATTGATTATGATTATTCTAAAGAGAATAATGAATGTTTGTAGGATATTCGAGTGCCAGCACTGAAGATCAAAGTCTTGACAGATAAGTTGACCAGTTAATCGATGCCGGTATTGATATGCGGATGATATATCAGGAAAAGGCAAGTGGACAATAAGGAAACGACCGGAATTGGAAAGGATGTTGTCTGAATTACATAGATGGATATTCCGGTTGAAAGAAATCTACTGTCCGGTGAAATGGAAACCATCATTCCGGTCGTCGGGAACCACTTTCGAAACCGCTTGCATATCTGGACAGACTTGTCAAGCCCTTGCCGCGCAGCGGTGCGATAGCGGCTTTACAGGGCTGATCTGATATGCCATCTTCAACAATGCGGTTTCCTGCGACCGGATTCCCGGTTTCCTTATGTCCGGACTCTAAGGACACGACGACCGGAATACTCACATAGAGGAGATGTGATTGTAATAACTGACCTTATACGGTTGAGTAGAAGTACACAGAATCTGCTTGAAATCGTAGATTAAATAAAATCGAAAGGTGCAGATTCGAAAAGTCTGAAAAATACTTGGTTTGATACTACAGCGAGTAACCCATATGCACAATTGTTCTTAACGGTTATGGCTGGATTAACTCAATTAGAACGTGACTTGACCGATACAAGAGTCAAAGAATGACTTGCTGCTACGTCTAAACGAGAACGAAAAGGTGGGTGTCCTTCCAAATAGGTTGAAAAAAGAGATACGGTTCTTGCATTGACTGATGCCGGATTCAGGATTCCTGATATTATGAAAGAAAAAAGCCTAAGCCGAAACACAGTTAATCGAATACTTGGTAAACAAAAATGACTGTTCACAAATTAAAGGTGTTTTTAAACGATATATACTTTAGATGTTCAATCGTAAAGCATCGGTTCGACGGTGCTTTTTCATTGGAGTAGAAACGAGGAGATGAACGTAAAGCTTTCTGTATATGGGTAAGTGTGTATTTAATATGCCGAATGCAAATTAGCAGAATATAACCATATAAGGAACCCATTATCTGCGAATTAATAAATAATTGTATTATGGTGAATATGAAGAATTATAAATATTTATACAACAAATACGAGCGAATTCGGTATTGAATGGTTACCTTAAGAATATATCGAATTGTTAAGTGATGTGCATAGTATAGTGCTCGAATAGGAAGCTGAATATGGCACTTAATTTCTTTAGAAAATGAGGTGCCTTTATCGTTTAATGCTGAAAGCTATTATGATAGAATTTTGTTAATTGGAGCGATTGTTTAGAAGAGGAGGGGACCATGGGTAAAAGATTATTGGCGGCGCTGTGTACCGCTATGCTATTTATGACAACACCAGGGGTTGCAGTGTTGGCAAATGAGAGTATAAATGATGAATCTATTACAGAGCAAGTAGATGAAATTACGGATGTTACAGAACAAGAAGATAGTACTTTTGATGTTTCAGTATCAGAAAGGGACATCTTGGATGTTTTAGAGCTGGAAGAAGTAATTGGAGCTAAGAGTTATTTCTGAAATACAAGGAGAAGAAGATGGTACGACTGTTTAAAAGAAGAAAACCAATTATTTCTGCATCATTAATACTGGGACTCGTCTCAATTCTGTATATGTCAGCGTTAATATCTGTTGTTCCGGCAGATGAAAACAGTGTTTTCGAAAAAACGGATGAACTGACACTAGTTAGCACGGAAGCTGATGGTTTCTACTATAATGATAGGATGATATTAGACAGAATTGGCGAATTATCTGCATCTGGAGAAATAGCATTGGCATCAATAGGACTTGCTGAAGCAGCATATGATGAGCGTAGGGTATCTTCTGCTCTCGAACAAATGGGGTTCAGCATGCTGTATACATCAGATTATTATTATCAGGATACGACTCGCGATGATAACGATGTGGTCGCATATTCTATAGCAGAAAAGTATGTTAATTACAATGAGGAACTTTACAGGATGATTGTTGTGCCTATCAGAGGAACTCCTGATACCTGCGAGTGGTACAGTAATCTGGATATAGGATCTGATGAGACTCATCGAGGGTTCAATTTGGCAGCGTGGAAAGTTCTTGGGAAACTGAGTGAGTTTTTATATGACCCTTCTTACAATGAACAGCATACTGTCATCTGGACAATGGGACACAGCCGGGGTGCTGCGGTTTCAAATATCATCGCTGGTGAAATATCGATGGGGAACGCATTCAGTGATGTGATATCTAAGGAGTATGTGTTCGGATATACATTTGCCTGTCCGGCTGTAAGTACGAAAGCGGATACTTCACTTCAAAATATTTTCAACTACAACAATGGTGGTGATATTGTTCCGGCACTTCCCTTGAGTGCATGGGGCTTTAAACGGTATGGTCAGACTATAGAACTTCCTGCATCAGATTACGACAATCTATGCCAGCGTTACAAAGCGGAAACAGGAGAAGATTATCAGGTCGGAATGACAACTGTTGACTGGGAGGTTGTATTAAAAAACATTGCAGCAACAAGAGAAAAATTTGTAGGAGATGAAAAAATACAACTTGGTGTGGATATCCTTGCTTGGTTTGTCGGAGGATACACGGATTCAAATTTTTCATTGCTTGACGTAGTTCTTTCTCATCCCTGTGCGGATGCAGAAATAGTAGGTGGCGTGATTAAAACGACCTTATTCCCCAAATCTACATTGGAAGCTATGACGTTAGACCTTGCGGTAGCTGACTTTCAATTTATGCTTGATACTGATCTACAGGCGTATCTGGATCTGGAGAGTGATTTAATAACCGCAATTAATGATACTGCAGAAATGTGCGATGTTGATAGCGAGGATGAAGAAACACACAATAAGTATCTTGAATGGGAAGATTGGCTGAGCAGTCACTATTGGCTGATTGACTCAGCGGAAAATATGGTCAGTGTTGAGATAGAATCTAAGGCAGATTTAAGGATCGCTTACACAGCTACTGGGGAGAGATATTCTGACTATAAAGACATTGCGTCAACTATCAGAGATGTGATTTCTCTGCTATATGATTCGGAAGGAAATCTGATATCACCATTTACACAGGGACATCTGCAGCAAACATATTTGTGGTGGGTGAACTCTTTTTATTATGGTTATATGGGATGGTTTGATAACTCTGATATCACTATAGTGAATTGGAAAGGGAGACATCAGAGAACTTATGTTGGAGATAGTTGTTTTGAGAATTGTGATAATCTGAAGACCGTATCAGAAGTTCCCGATATAATGTATATAGGTATAAGTGCATTCGCTGAATGCAAAAATCTGAAAGATGTGGAATTATCTGGCTATGGGATAACTATAGGTTCAAGTGCATTCTCTCAATGCGGCAATCTGACAGACGTGGAGCTGTCCGGCGAAGGGATAACAGTAGGTAAATATGCTTTTGGAGGATGCCAAAGTATTACAGAACTTACTATACCGGACAGTATCAATAAAGTGAGGGAAAGTGCATTTGCGAATTGCGGGATAAAACGTCTAACGACACCGTTTGGTGAAGATTATTATGACTATAAAAGTGATGGGTATAGTGATAATGTGTTTAGGGATTGTCCTATAACAGATCTGACGATAACAAAAGGCAGGGATGGGGAGTATTATGATTATCCAGGAGAAGCGTATTCTACGGAAAACAATAGGATATGGCCAGCCGACTGTATAGAACATGTGAAGATCGAAGAGGGTGTCAAGAGTATTGGGAGCCATATGTTTGCATCGGAACATCGATATTTTTCCTTGAAAGAAATAGAGCTCCCATCAACCATAGAAAGAATAAATGTGTCTGCATTTTATTCTAGATTAAGAACAGTGGAGAAGGTGATCTATCATGGTGATATCGCATCCTGGTGCGGCATAGAATTTCAGAATGAGCACTCTAATCCATTGGAGGTTGGAAACGGTGAGTTTTATATTGACGGTGAAAAGCTTACGACCCTTGCGATACCCGATGGCGTAAAAGAAGTAAAAGAATATGCTTTTTATAAGTGCTCTACGCTTGAAAGCGTGACGATACCTGAAAGTGTCAAATCTGTAGGCTTGAGTGCTTTTTATGGATGCAATGGAATTAAGGATGTATATTATGCTGGGACCAAAACGGAATGGAATAAAATCATAATAACATCTGGAAATAATCCTTTATTAAATGCAGTAATTCATTATTCGACCCATATTCATGATTTAAAGAAGACAGAGGCAGTAAAAGAGGGCTGTGTTACAACAGGTAACATTTCGTATTGGACCTGCAATGCGTGTGGGAAGTATTTTTCGGATGAAGCAGCTGAAAGAGAAATCGAAAAAGACAGCTGGATCATCCATGCGACAGGACATTCTTATGGGGAGTGGAAAACAATCAAGGAGGCAACTGAAACAGAAGCAGGACTTGAATCTCGGATCTGCACTAAGGATCCTGCACATGTTGAAACTAGAGAAATTCCGAAACTGGTAAAGATTGATATAAGCAAAGCACAAGTAACAATAAGTACGTATACCTATACCTATTCAGGCAGCGCGAAAAAACCGAGAGTGACTGTAAAAAATGGAGATACTATATTGGCATCCGGTACAGATTATACAGTATCGTACAAAAACAATACAAATGCAGGCACCGCAACAGCTACAGTTATCGGCAAAGGTAATTATACCGGTACGAACAGCAAGACCTTTACCATTAAGAAGGCCGCTCCAAGTCTGAAATTCGATGAAAATACGGTTTCCAAGTCAGCGCTGGACGATGCATTCACCAACGAACTGATGCAAACAACGGATGGAGCAGTTACATTCACATCGAGTAATACAAGTGTTGCTACAGTGGATAGCAATAGTGGGATTGTAACGATTAAAGGCGCAGGCGAATCGACCATCACGGCAAGTGCGGCAGAGGGAAAGAACTATAAGGCGGGAAGCACGTCATATAAGTTAGAGGTGACTGCGGTAAGCATAAAAAATTCCTCGGTCGGAGGTGTCAGTCTTTCCTATGGCTATTCAGGAAAAGCTTATACGCCAACAGTCACCGTGAAGGTTGACGGTAAGACACTTACGAAAGGAACGGACTATACAGTTAAGTATGAGAATAATGTAAAACCAGGCACAGCGAAGATTACGGTTACCGGAAAGGGGAATTATACAGGAACAAGATCCAAGACATTTGAGATTGTGGACTGTGTTTCCTCGGTAGTTTCTGGTAAGACCTATCTGCTCATTCCGAAGAACAACTCAAAGACCGCCGTTTGTGCCGTCGGAGGCAAGATGGTCAATAACACAAAGGTCTACATCACAGACCGTGGTAATTCAGAATCTCAGAAGTTCAAAGCAGTGAAGAATTCCGACGGTACATGGAAGTTCATCAATGCCAAATGTGAGCTTGCACTCGCAGTTCAGCAGAACAGTTCGGCACTGGGAGCAGGACTTGTTCTGTATGATCAGACCACAAGACCCGCACAGAACTGGAAACTGTCGAAAAAATCGGATAACTCCTTTGCAATCATCAATTCCGTGACCGGATACTCGATAGCGATGTCTGATAAATCCGCGGTTAAAGGTACGACTCTCAGCATGGCTGAGACAGCCAGCGTGGGACTGCAGAGATTCTACATAGTTGAGACGTCCGCTGTAAGTGCTCCGTTTGACGGGACAAAATCAATCAGGGCAGCAAAAGATA
>ODAI013519195.1_pt1 | contig 11396 bp, 11 predicted proteins | sample 1539321 | NCBI WGS metagenome assembly ODAI01 (sample SAMN02144231, study PRJEB22623) | gut metagenome | biome: sheep rumen | host: Ovis aries | place: New Zealand
GTAATTATCGAAAAGATAAAATATAAAAAACGGTGATTGATATTGATTTAGGAGAATTATTAAAATGGTAAAACATAGTATTATGATTAGTGATTTTAGAAAGGTCATGAAATATGCTTTTTAATTCTTATCATTTTTTGATATTTTTTCCTCTGGTTGTAATCTTATATTTCATAATCCCCATTAAATTCAGATGGATATGGTTACTGATAACCAGCTATTATTTCTATGGTTGCTGGCATATCAGTCATATTGTTCTCCTTGTATACGCAACGGGCGTATCATGGTTTGGAGGACTGTTGATAAATCGTTTAAGAGAAAAAGCAAAGATTAAAAAGGCTGTATTGATTTTATCAGTAGCAGCATGCTTTGCTTCTCTTTTTTTATTTAAATATGGCAACTGGATCATGGATATGATGGGATTAAAGAGACTCCCTGTTTCTGTGCCAATGGGAATATCATTTTACACTTTTCAGGCAGTCAGCTATATAGTTGATATTTACAGAGAAAAAGTATCTGTTCAGAAAAATATATTAAGATATGCATTATATGTCTCTTTTTTTCCCCAGCTTGTGGCAGGACCCATAGAGAGATCTGACAGACTGATGCCTCAGGTTAATAAAGAGCATAAATTTAATTATGAGAATTTCAGATACGGATTTATGCTCATGCTTTGGGGATATTTTTTAAAACTCGTTATAGCCGACAGAGCATCCGTATTTATCGATAATGTATATGGTGATATCTCCGAAGCAGCAGGCCTGTTTGTAGTAATAGCCACAGTATTATTTGCCTTACAGATCTATTGTGATTTCGCCGGATATTCGCTTATAGCAATGGGAAGCGCTAGAATACTCGGATTTAAACTGATGGAAAATTTTGATGCGCCGTATCTATCAAAGAGTGTTTCGAAATTTTGGAGGAGATGGCATATATCATTATCCAGCTGGTTTAAGGATTATGTGTATATCCCTCTTGGAGGCAGCAGAAAGGGAAAAGCACGAAAATGTATAAATATCATGACGGTTTTTCTCCTGAGTGGTTTATGGCACGGAGCAGATTTCTCGTATGTCATATGGGGAGGACTAAACGGTGTTTATCATCTGATAGAGGAATTTACAAATAAAATCACAAAGAAAATACCGGCAATAATTAAAACGCTAACGACATTTATTCTGGTTGATATAGCATGGGTGTTTTTCAGGGCATCCGATACAAAGACTGCCATAGAAGCCATAAAGAAGATGACAGATTTACGGAATATTAGTGATTTTGGAACAGATATATGTTCATTTGGTCTTGATAAAGCAAACTGGATTGTACTTTTGATTGCATTTGTGATAATGATCATTGTCGACATCTGTAAAAACAGAAAAATACAGTTAATGCCCCATTTTTTCAGTCAGAGCAGAATAATCAGGTGTACAGAAATTGTCCTGATAATCATGGGATTACTAATATTTGGCAATTATGGTTCAGGAGTAGGCGGAGCATTTATATATTTTCAATTTTAATATAAATGAAAAATAACTATTCAAAAATAAAAAATATAATAAGCATTGTCTTAATATTTGCATCAGTATGTCTGATAATTGCGTGCATATCACGTTTTTTTGTGAGAAAAGATGATTACTGTATCTGGAACAGCTTTTATGGATTGGATAAAAACAGTGTGGATGTAGTTTTTCTGGGATCCAGTATGATAGGCTGTGCCCTTGACCCATATCAGTTATCGGAAGAGACGGGGCTGACATGTGTAAATATGGGAGTATCTGGATCAACATATTCTGTGAGAGAAGCATTTCTAAATGAAATACTGAAGACTCAGGATATAAAGCTCCTGATAGTTGAGACATGGAGATATACACAGGGACCAGAAATGGATATAAATAACGCCATGTACAGTATTGGAGGAATGAAATTCAGCAGGAATAAGTTCGACCTGATACTTAATATTCCATTGTTATCAGATAAATATGACAGATTTGAACTCCTCTTTCCGTTCTTTGCATTTCATGGCAGATGGAATGAATTATCATCAGAAGATTCCATTCCTTTAAATGAATTTAGCGCAGACTATACATGGTGGAATGATGAAGGACATCTGTGGATAGATCCTCAACCTGAGATAGAGCAAAATCCGGGGACAAGACAGGAATTGTCAGATGTCCAGAAAAAATATCTGGATGATATAATAAATGCGGCAAGAGAAAATGAAATAGAGCTCCTTTTCTTTAACCCTCAGAATCCCGATATCCATCATGATGATTATGAACGGTTAAATGCCATAAATGATTATCTGACAGAATGCGGTGTTCCATATATTGAAGGAAATAATGAGGCAGATCTTGTAGCATGGACAGACACAAAAGTTGATTTTTGCGATACCCATCATACGAGCCTCTCCGGAACATATAAAGTCACGAGATATGTGGCAGATTACATAAATAACCATTATAATATTGAGGAGACATTTACTCCCGAGAGAGAGGAATATATCGAGTATGTATCAGATTTAGGAAACAGACTTCGGGAAGAAACCAAATCTGAATATTATCTGATGTTTGCATTAAATGATGTGTTTAATGTTTATGTAAGTAAAAATGACAGGAATATATCCGAGAATAATACAGGATACATGCTATTAAATTTTGACAATAATATGCCGGAAGATATGCAGAAGCAATATTTTGAAGAAAAGAATGATTATTGTTTCAGAATAGTTGTTGAGGATAAATACACAGGAGAAATAGTGGATGTCAGGGAATTTTAAATCTGAATACCATAAAGAAATATTCAGATATTATATAAATGCTCTGTCAAGAAGAGTTATTAAAGATAATATATTTGATCAGAAATATTGCAAGCCTGTACTAAGTGCTGAGGAAGGTAATGACAGGATAACTGAACTAATTAGATCAAAAAAACCGTTTATGGTAGCAAGATTAGGCGGAAATGAGATAAGGGTTCTTGCAGATGTAATATATGAAAGAGAAGGCGGAAAACTGGGCGGTTTATCAAAGAGAAGCCGTTTTAAGTTGGTTAATCAGGCCGGATTTTTTCCGGATGATAAAGAAAAAATTTTCAGATTTGCAGATGAGTATATAGAGGCTGCAAAGCAGGTCGACATGCTTGGTGTCTGGAATATGTTTATGCAGGGAGAGATAACAGAGAGATATCTTCCAGATGCAGATTATTGTGAACTACGAGGTTTGGAGCCATATTACTATGAAAATCCTTGGAGCAAAGCTTTAGAGGGAAAGAAGGTTTTGGTAATACATCCCTTTGCAGAAACAATAGTCGCTCAGTATGGGAAAAGAGATAAGTTGTTTGCTAATAAGTCAGTTCTTCCTAAATTTGAATTGCAAACAGTTAAGGCGATTCAAACTATAGCAGGGACAAAAGATACTAGATTTAAAGATTGGTTCGAAGCACTTGAGTACATGTATGATGAGGCTATGAAAAAAGATTTTGATATTGCATTAATCGGATGTGGAGCATATGGATTTCCTCTTGCTGCAAAGATTAAGAAAGCAGGGAAGCAGGCTGTTCACATAGGAGGATCGTTACAAGTATTATTTGGTATCAAAGGTAAAAGATGGGATAATCATGAGATAATAGGAAAAATGTATAACGAAGCATGGGTGAGACCCGGAGAAAAAGAAAAAGTATCAGGAAGTGCAGTTGTAGAAAACAGTTGTTATTGGTAGATAATGATACGCGAGTTGTATGAAAAACCACGCAACCTAAAGACATTAGGTAAGGGGTGGAAATATATTTATAAATTTAATAAATTAATTGCAGTTACAGTATTTCCGATCATTGCTTGTTTTCAAAAACAGATCGGAATTGATAATGATGGAGAAATAATAATATCATTAACGTCTTTCCCTGCACGTATAGACAAGGTTTGGATAACGATATCATCTTTGATGAATCAAACATTAAAACCAAAGAGGATTATTTTATGGCTGGCAGAAGAACAGTTTCCCGAAAAAGAAGACAACCTGCCTAAAAAACTAGTAAAAATGAAAAACAGAGGTCTTGAAATAAAGTTTTGCGATGATTTAAGACCCCATAAAAAATATTATTACACAATGAAAGAAAATCCGGATGATATAGTTGTCACAGTAGACGATGATATGCTTTATCCGGAAAATATGCTTGAACAGTTGTGGGAAGCTCATAAAAGAAATCCCGACACGGTTATTTGTCAGTTTGCACATAAAATTACTTTTGATGTTGAAGGTAATATTAAATCATATTGGGATTGGGAAGGATGTTACGGAGAAAGCACAGAACCAGATAATAGAATTTTACCCGTTGGCTGCGGAGGAGTGTTATATCCACCATACTGTCTTGATGAAAGGGTTTTCGATAAAGAAAAGATATATAATATATGTCCACAAATGGATGATCTTTGGCTAAAGAGTATGGCTTTACTGAATGGTACTGAGGCGGCAATATGTAATAAAGGATCTTTAATATATTTTGATGTTATTGGTACACGAAAAAGTGGACTTCAACATGTTAATGCAGGTTTAGGTCCGAAACAGAATAAAAATGATGAGGCTATGTCAGCAATAGTAAGGGAATATCCAGAAGTGTTGAATGCTTTGAGATAATAAATCTTTGATAATTAGGGAACATAACAATGTTATTTTCAATTATAACGGTATGTTATAACAGTGAAAAAACAATAGAGAGAACGATTAAAAGTGTTTTAAATCAGACGGAAAGAGACTATGAATATATCATCGTAGATGGTGGTTCAACAGACAAAACACTTGATATTGTAATGCAATATGAAAAGTTAATTAACGGTAAATTAAAATATATATCAGAGAAAGATAATGGTCTGTATGATGCTATGAATAAAGGCATCGCAATGGCAGAAGGGGAATTAATAGGTATAGTCAACAGTGATGATTATTACGAACAAAATGCCCTTGAAAACATGAAAAGAGAATATGAGAAGCTAGATGAAAAAAACAGAAAGCATCTCGTATTGTATGGAATACAGAGAATAGTAAAAGACGGAAAAGAACTGGCCAGAGAAATATATCATCATGACAATCTCGATAATCAGATGATCTCTCATCCTACATGCTTTGTAAGTAAAGAGACTTATAATGATTTTGGCATGTTTGATACGAAATATAAAAGTGCGGCAGACTATGATTTGATGATGAGATTTTATCATAAAACGGACACAGTGTTTGTACCTGTATATGAAGTAATTTCAAACTTTGAGAGAGGCGGAATCTCCGGTTCAGGAATAGGACAGATAGAATCAGCAAAAATACGTTATGAATATGGTTTGGTACCTAAATCAAGGATATGGTATGAAAGCTTTCACAGCAAAATAGTGAAGGTTTACAGAAAGATAAAGAAATAAAAATGAATGATAAATGTTTAAAAGTAGTACATCTGAATACAACCATAAATCATTCATCAGCTCCGTATAAGCTTCATCTAGCAATGAAGAAGGAGGGGATAGATTCAAGCATTTTGACGATGAATGCCGAAGAAGGTCTGGATGTTACTATTGTAAATAAGTCATTAATTTATAAGTTAAAAAGACATTTATATTCATTCAGAAGAAAACATATAATAAAAAAATTAAAATTAAAAGAACATATGCCAATAGATATCTTGCCTGTTGGTATAGATGTATCAAATCATCCTCTCATTAAGGAAGCAGATATTATATGCATTCATTGGGTTAACGGAGATTTTTTATCACCAAAAGAAATAAGAAAACTGGTTAATAACGAAAAACAGATATATCAGTTTTGCCATGACAATTACCCGTTTACAGGAGGATGTCATGTCAGGATGGGATGTGATGGTTATAAGGATGGGTGCAAAAACTGTGATCAGATTATAGGAGATAAAGCACAGAAATATATAAATCAATTAATAGAAGAAAAAATGGACTGCTACAATGCAGATAATGTAACAATTGTAAGCCCAAGTACTTGGATGGACAAAAATGTTTCAGAAAGCTTTGTATTTAAGGATAGAAAACATATAGTTATACCTAATGTGATAGACACGGATATTTTTAAACCATTAGATGAACAAAAGAATGAGAAGATATTTAATATTTTATGTGCAGTAAAGTCTGATGAGAGAATACCATATAATGGTATGAATTATTTGTGGGAAACTCTTGAACAAATAACTGAATTATTTATAACAAAAATATATGACATAGAATTAAAAATTACGGTATTTGGAACAGATAAAATAACAAATAAGAGAAATCTTCCAATAGAAAATGCAGGATATATAAGGTCTGATGAAGAACTAAGCAAATTATACGGAACGGCAGATGTATTTTTAATCTCTAGTTTGGAAGATAGCTTTAATCAGACTGCGGCAGAGTGTATGGCGTGTGGAACACCGGTTGTGGCTTTTGATAACGGAGGAATAGCAGATATTATTGACCATAAAATCAATGGATATTTGGCAAAGCTTGGAAAAGTTGATGATTTGGTTAATGGATTAATATACATTGTTAGTCAGAGAAACAATAGAGAAATGAAGAAATTATTAAGAAAAAAAGTAGAAGATAATTTTTCAAAAGGAAATGTGGTAAAATCATTTAGAAATATATAATAAAACGTATATTTTGTTTGTAATACATAGGTCTATTTTGATATAATAAGTGAGTTAATTACTAAGAAGTGGAGGATTTTTTATGGATACGAAAGCAATGTACAAACTGTCATATGGTTTATTTGTCCTCACAGCAAAGGTTGGAGATAAAGAAAACGGATGCATCACTAATACAGCCATTCAGGTGGCTTCAGAGCCAAATACTATTTCTTTTGCTGTAAATAAAGCAAATTATACACACGATATGGTTATGCAGACCAAAAAGTGCAATATATCAGTTATAAGTGAGAAAGCATCATTTGATTTATTCAAGCATTTTGGATTTCAGTCAGGAAGAGATGTAGATAAGTTTGCCGGTTACACAGATTGTAAATATGCTGAAAATGGGATCCCTTATATCACAAAAGGTATAAATGCATACTTTTCTATAGATATCAAACAGACAGTGGGTCTTGGTTCGCATACTTTGTTTATAGGTGAACCCACCGAAATGGTTATACTTTCTGATGCAGAGTCTGCGACATATAGCTATTATCAGAGTAATATTAAACCAAAGCCTGAAAAAGTTGGAGAAACAAAGGATGGTCAGACTATATGGCGCTGCAGAATTTGTGGATATGAGTATGTAGGAGAGGAACTCCCTGACGATTTCATTTGTCCTCTTTGTAAACATCCTAAGTCTGATTTTGAGAAAATAGTGAAATAACAATTCATATCAAGGATATTATAGATATATGCAGGAAGAAAAAATATCGGTAGTTGTTCCGGTATACAACATAAAAAAATATCTGGAACGCTGTATAAGCAGTTTGACAAATCAGACATATCACAATATAGAGATATGCATAGTAGATGATGGTTCGACAGATGGAAGCGAAATAATATGTGATGAACTGGCAACCCAGGATGATAGGATAAAGGTTTTTCACCAGGAAAATTCAGGTCCTTCAATTGCGAGAAATAAGGGACTTGATATGTCGACAGGAGATTATATATTTTTTTTAGACTCAGACGATTATATTAAATCTGAGACTTTTTCGTTTTTATTGGATGAGATGAAAAAAAATAATGCCGACATTTCGTGCTGTGCGGCAAGAAGAGTCGATGAAAACGGAATAGATAGTCCATATTTGGAAGAAAAAGAATACTTATTGAACAGAGAACAGGCTTTGGAGCATTGTATGTTTAGAAATACAATAGGGTCTGTTGTATGGGCAAAGTTGTATAAGAAAAAATTGTTTTATGGAGTCAGATTTCCTGAACACAAAAACGCTGAAGATGAGTTTGTAGTATACAGATTGGTAGCCAATAGTGATTTGGTTATTTATACGGGAAAATATATGTACTGTTATTTTGAATATTCAGAAGGGTTATGCGCAACAGGAAAAAACTACGTTTGCATGTGGTATTTTGAGGCTTGGTGTCAGAGGGAAGAGTATTTGAGAAAAAATGGTTATATTCGATTGGCTGATATGACAATAGAAAAAATGATTCGAACGCTATATGAAAAACGAAATGATATTGAAAACAAGGCTGCATTAGTTAACTCGAAAAAATCAGTTAAGTATGTGCTTAATAGAATCATTATATTAAAGCAATACGGTATCATATCAAAGATAAAAATGTTTATAAAGGCTTTTATTGTAGAATTGAGTTTAATGAAATACAATTTTTAAATTTAAAACTATATAAAATGGAAAGAGTTCAAATGAGATTATAAAAGAAAAGGCACAAAAAGTAAGTATGATATATTTTCAAGCTATAGCAGGTCTATGTAATAGAATATTAGGGATAAAGTCGGCAGTATCTTTTGCGGAAGAAAACAATCAACCTTTAGTTATAGTGTGGGAAAACCAAAGTGATTGTAATTGTGATCCTAGAAAGTTATTTAAAATAAAATCTTGTAGTCTAAAAAAAATAATAGTTCTTCCATACGTTGATATTGGAATTCGGGCAGAAGTAAGAAAAAGAGTAAATAACTTTAGAATAAACTCTTTGAAAAGAAAATGCGATGTAGTAGAAATTAATGAAGATTTTTACAAAAATAAAGATGAATTGATTGCCAAAGCAAAAAGCAATACGTTATATCTTTCGTCGTACTCACACTGGTGGGGGGCAGATGACGATTTTGAAAGTGTAGTTTTTAATAGTGAATTAAATATAATCGCCGAAAATAACCGAAGAAGATGCGGAGAAAAATGTTGTGGAGTTCATATCAGAAGAACCGATCATGATATTTGTATAGAAAACTCGCCAACAGATATTTTTATAGAGAACATGAAGAATGAACCGGAAGATGTAAATTTTTATGTTGCTACAGATGATTTAAAAGAGATAAATAATTTAAAAAGAGTTTTTGGTTCAAAAAGGATTTTTTATAAAAAAGATATTGTTTTGAATAGAGATGAAGAAAGAGGAATCTTTCAAGCGGCAGAAGAACTGTTGACTTTATCAAAAATGGACAAAATATATGGATCGTATGGAAGTACTTTTTCAAAAACAGCGGCAGATATAGGTAAAAAAGAATTGTTGTTTTGTAAAATAAGAGAGATGGAGGTTTAAGAAATTGATTAGATTACATTTAGGAATAGGGTCAAAAATTAATAGATATAAGTATGTGCTAAAGAAAAAACGGAAAAAAAAAGAAATCCTAAAGAGATACTTTGAGAGCAATGTACGTGTTTCAGAAGGTGTAGAATTTTATATGGATTCTCAAATTGGTGATTATACATATTTGGGAAGGGGTTGTGATGTAACAAGAGCAACCATTGGAAGATATTGCTCAATAGGAAATTATGTTGTTATTGGAGGAGGAGAACATAAAACAGATAAAGTATCTACAAATACTGAGTTGTATCCAGAAATAGATTGTTTCGAAGAGTTAACAGAAAAAGATTTAATAATTAAAAACGATGTCTGGATAGGAACTAATGCCATAATAAAAAGGGGTGTAACCATTGGAAACGGAGCAGTTATAGGAGCAAATTCTTTCGTCGATAAAGATGTCCCTGATTATGCAATAGTAGCGGGTGTTCCAGCAAGGATTATTAGATATAGATTTTCAGAAGATATAATAGAAGAATTATTAAAATCTGAATGGTGGATTAATGACAAAGAAGATGCAATTAAAGTAGTGAGGGAATTAGAAAATAGATTATTAAATAATATTAAATAAATATATGAGTATTACAAATTTCCATGAAAAACACCCCGGCCTACATTTGATTTTAAGTGTTGTTAAAAGGGTAATAATGAGAGATGAACAATTTATTAAGGATCATGAGAGTATATATAGTAATCCAAATATTTTACATCTCGAGAATAGAGGAAAAAATAATTACGGAAAAATAGTGTATTCGATTCATGAAAATGGAGAAGGATATGGTTTTTTTGCTGAATTACGACTTTTATTAGAAAAACTATTATATGTCGATTATATGGGGTTTAAACCCAGTGTTATTTATGGTCAAAATTATTTGTATTATGATGAAGAAATGAATAATAAAATCCCGAATGCATTTGAATATTATTTTGAAAAGATAGGGGGATATGCTGATACAGAGGAATCGTATAATGTAATAAAAGAAAAAAGATATTACATTAATTGTATTAATCATTTATATAATAATGATTTTTATAAAACATATGATGACGCAATGATCTGTATGATTAAAAAGTATATTCATATAAGAAAAGAACTGATAAACGATATTACAGATCAATATATAAGTCTATTTCCTAAAGGTAAAGTGATGGGCATCCATTATCGTGGAACAGACTATAATATAGGATATAATAATCACCCTCGTAAAATTGAATTAAATCAAATATACAAATTTATAGATAATTACAGAGAACACTATGAATATATTTTCTTGGCAACAGATGAAGAAGGAATATATGAGTTGTTGAAAAATAGATATGGAGAAAAAGTAAAATGTTATTCTGATGTAAAAAGAAACAAAGGTCAGATTTCTGTTGCTTTTAGCATAGATGATAGAAGTAATCACCATTATTTGTTGGGATTTGAAGTATTGAGAGATATGTATTCTCTCAGTATGTGTGATGGAATAATATGTGGACAGTCGCAGGTAACAAATTTTGCAAGATGGCAAAAACGAGCTAGAGAAGAAAAATATGATATAGAAATCGTTATAGATAATGGCATGAACCATAATGGTGTAGATTTTGGAAAAGCCATAGAAAACAGATTTGTAAAAAAATAATGTTAAATAAATTAAAAAACAGAATAAAAAAACATTATATTAAAAAATGGAATCTCGAAGATAACCAAAATGAATGCTTAATAAGAAATATCAATTTTGATGTTTCGAATAAAAAGCAAAAAAGGGTATTAATTTGTTATTTGGATTATGTTCAAGCATCAAATGTAATAAAAAAATCTCGTAAAACCGGAATGGGGGTTCATACCGGATACTATGAATTATTCCATATAATAAGAGCATTTATAACATTAAACTATGTAATAGATGTTTGTTCTTGTAATGAAAAAAAAGTGATGGAATATATTGAGCCGGATGAATACGATGTGATGTTGGGATTTGGAGATGTTTATAGAGAGGTTGTAAAAAAAGATCTGAATAAGAAAATAAAGAAGATATTCTATTTGACTGAAAATCCATATGATATTTCGTATAAGAGAGAAAAAGAAAGGATTGACTATTATAACGACAGGCATCATACAAATGAAAAAATGCAAAGAACGGGTCTGTTTTATAAAAAAGGTGATGAGTTTATATCAGACTATGTAA
>ODAI010355066.1_pt1 | contig 11395 bp, 9 predicted proteins | sample 1539321 | NCBI WGS metagenome assembly ODAI01 (sample SAMN02144231, study PRJEB22623) | gut metagenome | biome: sheep rumen | host: Ovis aries | place: New Zealand
AGCCAGGGACACAACGTGTTCACCAACACCCTCATCTACGCAGCTCTCCCTGAGTTCTACGCCATCCTCGGTCTCGTAGGAGCCCTCATGGTATAAGACTTTCAAAAGTTCTTTCAAGGAGGCCGGCTCCCTCGCGGAGTTGGCCTCTTTCAATTCAGAGAAAAAGATGCCGATAGAGTTCAGAGTTCCAAACCCTCCCGACGGTAAAGTCACAGGACCGGAAAAGATGTTCTCCGCGATAACGGAGGCCGGTATCATCCCCTTTTTCGCATGCGAAATCCCGGGATATTCCATAGAGGAGATGACCCCTCCCCAGTGTTGGTTCACGGAAGAGAACCTCGGTCCATGGGACTGGAAGATAGATTGCATCCGGAGCGGAGAACTGGCTTACGGCAAGTACCTTCGCGGAAAAGCGGCCTTCGCGACTACGGAGTGGTTCGCTCATGTGATGAATTACAGACGTTCCATGCCCAAATACCGTCCGGAAGGCATGCAGGCGAAGGCTTTGGAAGCGATCAGAGAAAACGGCAGTCTAAGTTCACGGGAACTCCGTCGGATATGCGGACTACCGAAAGGCAAGATGGATACGGTCATGACGCGGCTCCAGATGTCCACCCTTGTCGTGATCGGAGACATTGAAAGAGTGTTCAGAGGGCCTGACCTGAGATACAACGGTTGGCAGCTGAGTTCTTTCTGCACTCCGGAAGATCTTTTCGCCGATGAAGGGCTCCCCTTCCCCGGAGCAAGGAAGAAAAGGGTGCTTCTTCCTTCATGCACTCCCGAAGAATCCTTCGAAGCCCTCCGAGCTCATATTCTGGAGATGTTCCCGGGAACCCCGGACAAACCGATAGAAAGGCTTCTCGGCTGAAAACAAAGATAATTATCGGAATTGATAAAGGGAGTCCAAGCATCCTGCCTGAACTCCCTTTCGCCTATTGTGAAAGAAGCAATATTACTTCTGTCTGTTCTTGTACCTCTGGTAGAATTTGTCAACACGACCGGCGGTGTCAACGAGCTTGACTTTACCGGTGTAGAAAGGATGAGAGGTATTGGAGATCTCAACCTTGACGACGGGGTACTCAACACCATCAACCATGAGGGTTTCCTTTGTGGTAGCGCAGGAGCGGGTGATGAACACGGTGTCGTTTGACATATCCTTGAAAGCTACAAGACGGTAGGTTTCGGGATGTATTCCTTTCTTCATTTTGTAATTATAATTAACGTTAACTATAGTTTCGCTTTTTGAGCGCGCAAATATAGGAACTTTCACGGAATAATACAACTAATGAAGAAAATTGTTTTTCATTTCCTTCATTTCCGAAACCGTGAAACAAAGAGCCACCAGAATCGTAACTACAAGAATGTAGCCAAAGTAAGCAGACCTTTACCGGATGTTTTACATGCAATAACTTTCCAACTCAGAGTCACATCGATACTTTTTTATTTCTGGAACAAATCCTCCAGCGTGACGACCCTGTCAAAACGGGAAGCGTATTCATTTCGTTTAAGGCCGTAGGTAGTGACAAGAACGGACATGACCGACTTGCGTCCCTTGATGACCTCCTGGACTCGATCGGCCCGACCGAGGAGGGCTATGCTGTAATCCTTTTTCACCTCAAACTCTCCTCGTGTGTATTTCATCTCACACATGCAAATGAAACGGTCGTCCCGCTCAATCATAAGATCAATCTGCGCTCCCCGCCGCCCCGGTTCCGAAGGAATGTTCCAGGAAGATTCCTTCGTGATGACGCCGTCTATACCCAGCGCATGTTTAATCTGCCGGATATGATTCCAGCAGACATCCTCAAAGGCATGGCCCATCCATGAGATTACGGACGGAGATTTCTCATGGGCCTGCCAGTAGTTTGAAGCACCTGTATTTCCTACAACGTGCTTCAGGTAGAAAACGCAGAACGGATCAATCAACTTGTACTTCGGATCAGATTCTCCAAAAGGAATATATTCTTGGATGAGCTTACTCTTTTCAAGAGCCGAAAGGTTATCCGTCAATGATCCGCCCGAGGAAAGATTCATTTTCCTGACAAGTTCGTCACGAGTGAGACCGATTCTTGTCCCAGAGAGTGTCTGAACTATCCGTTTCAAGATACCCGGATTGGCAAATTGGGAAGTGAACAGATTGTCGAACTCATCCCCAAGCGGAGCTTCGTCTTCATAAAGGATGGCATCAATATTTTGTGCCAAGCTAAGTCCCTTGCGGAACTGGTCCAGATAATAAGGGATGCCACCGAAAGCCATATAGGCTTGGCAAATATCGTATTCGTCAAATTTGAAACCATCGGTTCGGAAGAATTCGCGACATTCGTGAAGCGTAAAAGGAGAAACATAGATGGGCATTGTGGTTCTTCCATATAGCCCTCCTTTACTATGAATCAATTTGTCCAAAATCCAGGAGGTTGCACTGCCGCACACCACAAGCTTGACATTCTTTCTTGCCAAACACCAATCGTTGCAAAAGTGCTCGAAGGCCGGAATGAAATTGGCCCTTGGCGTATCCATCCAAGGAAGTTCATCGATGAATATGATCATCCGTTCCCCGTTATCTTTCTTCGCCAAAAGCTCTTGCAGCATATGGAAAGCCTCTTGCCATCCTGTGGGAACACTTGCAGTTCCGTCCAATCCGTAAGAACGCATGGAATAGTAGAATTCCTGGAGCTGAAGTTTCATCAGATTTTTCTTTTTCTTCTTTGTCACTTCATCCACAGGTGAAACTGCAGTGTGCTTAAACGTATACTTGTTTTCAAAGAATTCGTTGATTAGAAAAGTCTTGCCAACTCTTCTTCTGCCATAGACGGCGATAAGCTGCGCCCGATTCTTTTCTATAGCAGACTGCAATTTCTCAAATTCTACTTTACGTCCGATCATGATACAATGATTTATATTCAGCCACAAAGATACAATTAATTCCCAATTTGGCCAAATATAAAATTATAATTAGCCACAGACATTAACATGACCCCTCATTTGGCCAAATATAAAATTATAATTAGCCGCAAAGACACAATTAACCCGCCATTTGGCTGAATATAAAATTATAATCAGCCACGTATGCCGTTAATCAAGCAACTGTGGCTGAAAATACTTGTTTCCCTTGGTCATTGTGACCACATGACGTAGACTGTCACGACGACAGGCTATTTCATTCTGAACGGCTGATCTTCATAGAGGGAGAAACGCTTCGCCTTACGGATCCACTTCTGCTCTTCTACCTTGACGTGTTCCTTAGCGTCCTGGAAGGAAATCTCACCCTTCAGATATGAGGAAAGCACCGGGTCGGCGAGCTTTCGGTGGAAGTCCTCCCCCATCTCGAACTGGGAATACCTGCCCAGGAAATACTTCATCAACTGGAGCGTATGGAGGAGGGAATGATACTCATATCCCGGAAGCAGCATTATCTGATAGCCGAAGCACTTCTCGCCGGTATACTGCCCCGCCGAGGGCGTGAACGAGCACGTCCTCATAAGGACGCCTTCAGGCATGGGGACGGTCTCCATGGTCGGCTTTATGAAAGGTGCCCCTATATATTCATAAGGACGGGCGGTACCGATGGCGGGGGTAATGGTGGTATTGTTCCAGAGAGCTCCCCCGCTATACACCGAGCAGGTGAACATTCCCGGAATATCCGAAGCGGGAGCTATCGTCCAAGGCAGCAGTTCCCTCACCGACGAAGTCGCCAGCGCGGAAATCACATGGAGCGGGAATTTGGCTCCTATCTCCGAATAATACAGGTTGCACAGTTCACCGAGCGTAAGCCCGTGACGATGGGCGACCTTGGGAACATATTCCTCCATGGGGCCCGAAGGTATGGAACCTTCCACGTAGCGTCCTGCAGGATTGATGTGGTCGACGACGTACATCGCGGGAGCATCCTCCCCCATCTTGGCGAGTTCACACATCAGACGGCAAACGTCCTTCGTGTAGTTGAAATACCTTGACCCCACGTCCTGGATTTCGACAACCACAGCATTGAGCCCCCGAAGGGCTTCGGGATCGAACGCGATATGGTTCGTCCCTGGAGTGAGTTCGGTATCCCTGGGATTGAATACGGTAACGAGATTCCCCCTTTCAGCGAAAAGCTGGTACATGTAGCGGTCATGGGAGGTGTCCCAGCAGTTCTGCGTGCAGAAACATGCCACCTTGCCTCCCATGAGGGCCTTGTCAAGCTGGTCTTCCAGAGGAGTTGTCCTGAAAGAGAACATTCTACTTCCCTATTATATTTTTGGCGACGGCGATGACGCTTTCGGCGAGTTCGTTGGCTCTTTCCTCAGTGGCGGCCTCGGCGTAGATCCTTATGATGGGTTCCGTGTTGGATTTGCGCAGGTGTACCCACTCCTTCTTCTCCTCGAAGCTGATCTTCACTCCGTCGATGTCATTGATGTTCTCTGAAGCGTAGACGACCTTGAGTTCGGAGAGGATCTTGTCGATGAGAGCCGAATCCGACAGTTCGATCCTGTTCTTCGCTATGAAATACTGGGGATAAGTCTTCTTGAGTTCGGAGACTTTCATCTTCTTGGCGGCGAGATTCGAAAGGAATAGGGCGACTCCGACCATCGCGTCCCTGCCGTAATGGCTTGCGGGATAGATGACTCCTCCGTTTCCTTCTCCACCGATAAGGGCGTTTTCAGCACGCATCTTCGTCGTGACGTTGACTTCACCCACGGCTGCCGCATAGTAAGTTCCGCCCCATTTCTCGGTGACATCACGAAGAGCTCTCGAGGAAGAGAGATTCGAGCAGGAGACGGGTTTGTAGGGAGCGGCGGCCTCTTCAAGGGAGATTCCCTGAGCCTCAGCTATTCCGGCGACCCTGCTGAAAAGATAGTCCGCAACGCTGACGAGGGTATACTCCTCGACGAACGGTTCACCGTTCTCGCAGATGAAGGCGAGACGGTCAACATCCGGATCAACCGAAATTCCCAGATCGGCGTGCTCGTCGACAACGGCGTCGCAGAGGGAAACAAGGTTCTTGGGAAGGGGTTCGGGATTGTGGGCGAAATCACCGTTGGGTTCATCGTTGAGGCATATGCACTCGACTCCGAGTTCTTCCAGGAGCCTCGGCATTATGATTGAACCTACGGAATTGATCGCGTCAACGACAACTTTGAAGCCGGCGTCCCTGATTAGGACTTCGTCGACCGCTTTAAGGTCGATCACGGCCTTGACGTGTTCATCGGTGAAATCATGCTCGGTGATGTGACCGAGGGACTCGACGTCCGCGAAATCGAATTCTCCCTTTTCCGCGCAGTCGAGGATCGCCTGGCCTTCAGCGGCCGAGAGGAACTCTCCCCTCTCGTTGAGAAGCTTCAGGGCGTTCCACTGACGGGGATTGTGGGAAGCGGTTATGATTATGCCGCCGTCCGCATGGCTCATGGTGACGGCGAGTTCCGTAGTCGGAGTGGAGGCGAATCCGGCCTTGATCACATCGACTCCGCAGGAGATGAGGGTTCCGCAGACAAGGTTCTCGACCATCTCTCCGGACATTCTGGCATCTTTGCCCACAACGACGGTATACCTTTCGCCCTGGGGTTTAGGAAGACGCTCACGGAGTTTTTCGCAATAAGCGTAAGTGAATTTTACGATGTCGATAGGTGTGAGGGCATCACCGGGAGCGCCACCTATGGTGCCTCTGATGCCGGAAATGGATTTGATTAGAGTCATATCTTCAAGTGATTGTTTGCAAAAAAAGGACTTATGGTCGTCCAATCTTCAAAGGTAAGGTTTTTGACGCCAAGAAGAAAGAGAAACAGGGCCGATAAAGAAGAAAAAGCATTGGAATTCCGCCAAGAAGGTGTACTTTTGCACCCCGAAATCAAAATCGACTTCCAATGCAAGGAATATGGACCATACTGCTCCTCATCCTGTCGAACATCTTCATGACGTTCGCCTGGTACGGGCATCTCAAACTCCAGGAGATGAAGATATCGACCGGCTGGCCGCTCATCCTCGTCATACTCTTTTCCTGGGGAATCGCTTTCTTCGAATACTGCGCCCAGGTACCGGCCAACAGGATAGGATTCAACGGGAACGGAGGCCCCTTCAACCTGATGCAGCTGAAGGTCATCCAGGAAGTGGTCTCACTTACGGTATTCACCCTCGTGGTGACACTCCTATTCAAGGGACAATCCCTCCAGTGGAACCATTTCGTGGCTTTCGGATGCCTCGTGCTAGCGGTGTTTTTCGTGTTCCTGAAATAGGATCCGGGAAGTCACAAATAGGAATTTCACAGTATTCTCGCAAAAAACCCCTCAGAAAGTTTGCAGGGTAAAGATTTTTTCCTACCTTTGCATTCCCGAAAGGAAAATACCTGCTGGGTTCGTATAACGGTTAGTACTCAAGATTCTCAATCTTGCAATAGGAGTTCGATTCTCCTACCCAGTACAAGCAAGGCTCCGGAATTCCGGAGCCTTTTCGTTTTTCTGGAGGAAATTCTGACCACCTCTAACCGAAGTATTCGATGAACTCACTGAGAATTTCGAGCGTGGAATTATTTTTCATGTCGATAAGGGTCACATCCCCAAGTTCAATATACGTGACAATGTCCATGGGGACCTTATGTTTCTTCATGGAGGGAAGAGAATAAAGTTTCTTGATTTTTGGAGCCAGCGAAAAGGCATTCAATGCAGCTATGCAGTCCACGAACTGGCGGGCCAATTCCGGATCACAATAATCGTAAACCCCCTTCTTCATATTCTCCGTATAAAAATCCAGCAGCTCGCCAAACCGGTCGATGACAAGATCACGGAGTTCTTCAGAGACCGCGCCCATCATAGCCATAGTCGCCAAGACAATCTCCTTGCAATATATGTCCAGTCCTTTTTCTTTCGCGAATGACGTGTACGCGTCCAACTGGCCGTCAGAAAGATTGAAAAGGGTATTGATATACATGTCCCTTCCTTCCGAGAAGAAATTATCGTCATAAAAGTTCCAAGGCTGACGGAGAGTTTCCAGCACGACTTTCACCGAATTCTCATCTCCCGCTTCAGCAAGAAGGGCAAGGGCGTAGAAAAGCAGGTTGCCGATATATTCCGGAGCGTCATCATTGTATCCGTCGCAGGTAAGGCCAGTCGCATACAGTGCGAACTCTTCCAAATCCTTCCTGAGGGTAACGCCACCCTTTTTGAGGACTTTCTTGAAATCAGCCTGCGAAGGATTACTGCCTGACTTCTCCATATCGATTATGGCCGAGAAACTACTTGCACCCTTCTTGTACTCGGAGGGATACCCGGGATGGACATAGGAGTAGCGTGTTCGGGGAGTACCATCTTCCTCATCATCGTCGTATTCATCATCGTCGTATTCATCATCGTCATCATCGTACTCATCATCAAATAAAGAGTCGGATGCAGGAATGATAAAATCGTATTCGCCTTCTTTGAGGTTCTTTTTCAGGATCGAAAGATACTTGTTCGCTTCTTGCTCGTCCATTGCTACCAGAAAGTGCTTTCCGTTCTTGCCGAACTCATAATTGATGATGGGAATGGATTCATCCTCATCATCCTCCAACATATACTTCGTTATCGCGAAATCCTTGTGGGGAGCGATACCGGCTTCCAAGGCCCACTCAACTGAGCCATAAATCCAATTGTGGGCTTCTATGTAAGGGATTTCAACAAATGGAGGACCGTAAGATTCCATGTGAGAAAGGTATTCATCCAGATAATCCTCATCCACCAGGACCTGAAAGAATGTGTCCTTCACTCCAAGACAGTATCTGTCAACCAGAAAAGAAGCTAGGGAAATCTTGCCTCCCTTATGGAGACGGGTTATGATGAAGGCTCCTTCGCCGTTTCTCTCCAAATCTTCCTTCTGACAATAGCATTTGCCGATTTCCCAAGTCCGGCCCCTTTGGCGAATAAGATTGGCCGGGGAAATATTCTGTTGGTTCTGTTGCTTTTTCATGGTAACAAAATTACTTTTTATTCCGGAAAAACGAAATACCCCAGGTCCTCTCCGGATTCAAAACACAAATAGGTTTTCAAAGATTCCCATTTCCGCAGAAAAATATTAGATTTGTAGAATATAGACCATAAAAACCATTTCATATGAAATCCTTCCTCAAAAAGGCGATACTTTCGGCGGCAATCCCCCTGATGCTGCTTGTGAGCGCGTCAGCCGCAACCCCGCAGAAGATATCCACCCCGGCATCCGACTCCAGAATCACATTCGTCGGCAGGACCCTCGTCCAGGGAGACAACGTCTCCTTCGATTGGAGCGGAGTATACGCCAGAATCCGTTTCAAGGGCAACCATCTCTCAATGAAGGCCTCCGATACACGCCGCAACTACTACAACGTCTGGATAGATTCAGACCAGAGGCAGGAACCGGACAGGATCATCACGACACACGGAAGCGATTCGCTCATCGTCCTTTTCGACGAGAGGGACATCATCCGCAAATGGGGAAAGGCCAAGAACGCTCCCGCCGTCCACAATGTCATAATCCAGAAAAGGACCGAAGGAGAGCAGGGAACCACTACGGTTTCCGCATTCTTGACCGAAGGAGAGCTCCTTCAGGCGGAAGGTCTGCGCCAAAGGCTCATCGAAATTATCGGAGACTCCTACACCTGCGGTTACGGTTCGGAGAACAGCGTGAAGACCGACCCGTTCAAGGTCGAGACCGAGAACTGCAACAAGTCCTATTCCTGCATAGTCCCCAGATACTTTGACGCCGACTACATCCACGTCGCCCACTCCGGAATGGGCATCGCCCGCAACTACAATGACAATGTCAAAGGATGGTACATGCCGGAAAGGTATCTCCAGACCTTCGATATGGACAGAGAGTCAAGATGGGACGCCGCCGCAAGCGGATACCATCCGGATATCACCATCATATACTTGTGCACCAACGACTTCTCCGTCCAGAGGCAGCCCACCCTTCCGGTTTTCAAGGAAGGATACCTGACTCTTCTCAAGGAGATCAAAGCCAATTGGGGCGAAGACCATCCGATCCTCTGCGTATCCGGTCCCGCTGACTTCAAGATGGCTGAATACATCAACCAGGTGGTCGAAGACTGCGGAATGAAGAACGTGTCGATGGCGGTTCTTTCCAATACCGTCATAAACGGGGACAGCGACCTTGGTGCATCATATCACCCCAATTACTTCGGGCACCAGAAAAAAGCCATGTGCCTCATCCCGTTCGTGGCGACAAAGACAGGTTGGGAGCTCACCGGAGCACCGATAAAGTAATTCAGAAGAAAAACAAATCGAAAACATAACAGCAATGTCAGCCAAAGCAAAAATCATCACGATCGCTTCTCTGGTCGTACTGGTGGCACTCACCATCTTCTGCTATTTCAGATTCTATTTCGTCTTCGGTGACGGAGTGAAGGCCGGAGAACTCAACCAGTTCACCTACAAGGGATACGTCTTCAAAACATACGAAGGCAAGCTAATCCAGTCAGGATTCAAGGGCGGCGTCAACGCCGGTGTCGCGAATTCCGACGTCGTGGGTTCATATGTCTTCGACTTCTCGGTCACGAACAAGGCCGTGGCGGATTCCCTGATGAGGCTCAGCGGAAAGAACGTCGAGCTCCATTACAAGGAGTACCTCGGTGCCCTCCCCTGGAGAGGTATGCAAAAGCACATCGTTGACAGAATCGTTTCGATAAACTCAGTACCTACGAACAATTCGAACACCCAATAGACTGATGACAACCATTTCCACTTTCACAAGGGGCGCGGCAATCCTCGCCGCCCTCATGGTCTCCGCCCTCTCTTCGGCGCAGACCGGAGTCCTCAAGACCCACCCGGCGAATGACCCCAATGGAAAGATCCTCACCATGGAGGAGACCATCCTTTCGAGGGACATCCACCCTTCCAGAATAACCCAGGACAAGATCCGTGAACTTTCCGACAAAGGGATAACCTTCACCGGAGGCGGGATGATGAGAAGACCTCCCGTCACCTTCCGTGACGGAGTTCTCACATGGAAGGACGGAGATCGGGACATCGTCATCGTAAAGGCCGAGAACGACCAGATCGAATACGGTCAGAGCGTCAGCCGCAACGAGTTCGGAATCAACGGCGGTATTTTCCTCGCCCCGGACGGGAACAAGGTCGCCTTCTACCGTAACGACCAGTCCAAGGTGACGGACTTCCCCCTTCTCGACATTTCGACAAGGACGGGAACACTCGTCAACATCAAATACCCTATGAACGGAATGGATTCCGAGAGGATAAGCCTCGGAGTCTTCGACAAGACAACGGGCAAGACCGTTTACATGGATGTCACCGACTTCGGTGAAGACAGGTACCTCACGAACATCTCCTGGGGTCCGGACAGCAGATACATCTTCATCCAGGTTCTCGACCGTACCCAGAAGCACATGAGGCTCAACCAGTATAGGGCCGACAACGGAAAGTTCGTCCGCACTATCCTCACCGAAGACAACAGTAAGTACGTCGAGCCTTCGGATCCCCTCTACTTCGTCGGAGAAAACTACCATTTCCTCTATCGCACCAACAACCGTGACGGATTCCGCAACCTTTACCTTTGCGACACCCTCGGTGCGGTGAAAAGGATCACGACCTGCGACGCCGACGTGAGCTATGTAAGGGCCAACGGAAACACCATTTTCTACACTTCCGCCGAAATCTCCCCCATAGAGAATCACCTCTTCAAGGTTGACCTCACTCCCGGAAAGGGTAAGAAGGCTGTGAGCGTCCTCAACACCAAGGTCGGAAAGCCCGTCCATCTCACCCCCGGGAACGGTACCCACAGCGTTTCGCTAAGCGACGACTGCCGTTACTTCATCGACCAGTTCTCCTCATTCAATGTCCCGATGGAGGTTTATCTCCGCTCGACCGACGGAAAGGAAAGCACCCTTCTCCACTCTTCCGAGGACCCGCTGAAGGACTACGCCAGCGTGGAAATGGTACTCGGAACAGTCAAGAGCGCTGACGGCAAATGGGACAACTACTACCGTCTTTACAAGCCGCTGAATTTCGATCCGACAAAGAAGTATCCCGTCATCGTATACGTTTACGGAGGTCCCCACTCACAGATGGTCTCCGACACATGGCTCGGCCAGATCCGCATGTGGGAAATGTACATGGCGCAGAAAGGCTACGTAGTCTATGTCCAGGACAACCGCGGAACCCAGAACAGGGGTCTTGAATTCGAGCAGCAGATCCACCGCGAATGCGGAGTCCACGAGATGGAGGACCAGATGGAGGGCATCAAGATGCTCAAATCCCTCCCCTGGGTCGACGCCGACCGCATCGGAGTCCACGGATGGAGCTACGGAGGATTCATGACGATATCTCTCATGACCACCTATCCCGAGACATTCAAGGTGGGAGTGGCCGGAGGTCCCGTCATCGACTGGAAATGGTACGAAGTGATGTACGGAGAAAGGTACATGGACACAATGGAG
>ODAI012072284.1_pt1 | contig 11395 bp, 10 predicted proteins | sample 1539321 | NCBI WGS metagenome assembly ODAI01 (sample SAMN02144231, study PRJEB22623) | gut metagenome | biome: sheep rumen | host: Ovis aries | place: New Zealand
GGCGAGAAGGAGGGTTCGGGACAGCTTTCTGATTCTGTGCGGCCGAGTGTTCTTTGTCCCGAGGCGTTCCATTACACTGTCCGTAATCCTTGCGGTAAGTTCTTCATCATATTCTCCTACGGTGATGTTTTCCGGACAGCAGTCCTGTATCAGATCAGTAATGCGTATCTTCACAGCTAAACCCCCTTTCCTCCAAATAGTCTTTCAACCGTTTCCGTCCGCGGCTAAGCCTTGCCCGGACGGTTGCATCCTTCAGTCCCAGCGCCCTGGAAATCTCTTCCGTCTTCTGATAGAGGAAATAATAACGCTGGAAGATTTCACGGTCCGGTTCATCGAGAGAATCCACTGCATCGTGTGCGATTTCTCTCAGCTCTGACAGCAGGATCTTCTGTTCCGGCTGGTTTGGGATGCTGATTTGCAGAATGTCGTCATCCAGCGGTTCTTCTGCATGGTACTTCCGCAATGCCGTTTTTGCCTTATTGCGCACAACAGCCGCAAGATAGGCTTTCAGCATTTCGGTTTCAATGCTCGCGCGGTTTTCCCAGATGCTTAAGAAAGAATCGGATACAACTTCTTCAATATCCTCCTCGCCCAGAGCATGAGACAGAATGTTGAATGCAATAGCGTATGCGTAGCCGCTATACTGCCTGATCAATTCCGGCAGTACAGACTCATCGCCTCGCCGCAGTCTGCGAAGCAGCTTCTTTTCATTCATAGCAGCTTACTCCTCCGGCCAGATCACCGTGTCAAACCGGATATCAACACTCTCATATAACTGTTCAACATGCAGTTTTTCATCCAGTCTGCTGCCGATTTCCCAGAAGTGGGACGGACTTGTGGTGATAATCGTTACCCACGCGGTGTATTCCTTCCCATCTTCCACACTGCGCATTTCTTTCACTTTGGCCTCACAGCCGAGTTCGACAAATTTCCGTGCCAGAGCAATGTGGTCGTCCGCTGTGTCGGAACCCTGCAGCATGGCATTCGTACGCACTACAAAAGGATAAGGTTCGTCCTGCGGCAGCTCCTGAAACATTTGCAGCTCCCAGTCTTTTCCGTAGTAGTTCCCCTTCTCAGAAAAAACGCTTTGGATGAAATCCTCGTAGCTTTCATCATGCTCCTCCCGGTCTTGTTCCGGTTCCGAATTCAGGATTCCGCCGGTCTCGGACTGCAGCCTTATATACGGTGTTGCTCCCGGAGCATGACTGGGCCAGGGGGCTGCGGTTGTAATTGTTGTAGAATACGAGTGCTTCCCGCAGGCAGTCATGCAAACCGCACACAGGATCAGGAGCAGGATGACTCTTTGCTTCATAAGCTCACTCCTCTCAATGGCTTTCACCTATACAGACGCGCCGTCTGAAGAAAATGTGACGTCTGTCAAAATATTTTTCGAAAGAAATGCCGAAAGGCAACACTTATCAATTGCCTCTTGGTACAAGCGATAGACTCCATTCCGGGAATACTCTTCCCTTAAAAGCGTTTTGAAAAAGGATACAATTGATGAAAATCGAAGACCCGGGCATTAGAAGTCCGGGTCTCGGCAGGTTTGTTATGATTGTCTCATTGCTCCCAGCCCATCTTACGGCGGCAGTTGCCCTCTGCATCATAGCTGTAATAGATATTCCCGCCGCTTGCTCCGGGGGCATCGTCGTTGTCCCGGTGGATCTCTGCGGTCAGGCGGCCTTCCGCATCGTACTCATAGTCGGCGATGCTCCACATGTTTCCTGTGTGCGTCTCACTGTGGAGAATGCGCCCATCCTCAGAATAACTGCTGACAATCTCGTTGGTCATGGTATCACCGTCCCACCAGGTTTCACGGATGCGGTTATGGTTGATGTCGTACTCGTAGCGTGCGGGGCGCATCCTGTCCGACATGACCCTTCGCTCAATGGGATCTCCATTCTCAACGAAGTCCACCTCTGTCCATTCCAGCATTGACTGATCTGGAGAATCCACATGTGCGGTAAGTATGCCGTCATGCTTCGAGTAGCCCTTGGCTTCGAGCGGCACACCGAAGAGGTCGAAGATCGTCCTGCCGTACTGATAACCCTGCCACTGACCGTACTGCCAAAACGCATCTGCACCGCTGGCCGCAGTGAAGATCAGCGTGTGTCCGCCATCTGCATAAGTGAGATACAACGGATTGAATCGGCAATCTCCTGCATCAAAAGAGATTGTGTCGTTCTTTTTCAACATGAGCGACAGCATTTCCAGGGAGACTGAATCGGAGATGGTATATGTCTCTCCGGTCTGCTGGACAAAGAGTGCTGCGGATTCAATCGTTTTCTGCTCATTGGCAACCCAGATCCAATCCGGTTTTTCCTCCGTGCCGATGTTTTTACTCATATCAAGCTTGCGGATTGGAAGCATGTCAAAACAGTCCAGCGCAAGGGGAAGACCGTTGTCATCTTTGGTCACGCAGACGCTGCGGCAATAAACTTCGCCTTTGTCGCTCGGTACCGTGCGCCAGTTGAGAGCTTTCACGGGAGTACCGGTGAAACTGATCCAGCCGATATCGGTACGGCCCTTTTCGATACAACAGTCCACCAGGCGGAAGTCACGGATATACGGGGCAATCTGCTGCTCGTAAACGGCGGAGATGGACGGCTTCAGCCATTCCTGACTCTCGGGCAGCATACTCAGGTCAATGTCCTTATTCGTGAGCTGCTCGGCGGCGGTTGTCTCACTGTACTGATGGTAAGTAAACGGCCCGTCCATGCCAAGATCGGGTTCATCCAGCGCTGCCCAGTTAAAGCTGTCGGCGATGGCCTCCAGGTCTTCATGGCTCAGTTCAAAGGAGACGAATTTGTCTCCCAGCCCGTCGAGAATACCGTCGTTATAATAGTCCTCCCATCCGGATTTGGCAACAGGGACCACAACGAAGCTGTCTTCGCGGTCAAGCAGAAGAAACGCGCCGTGTGCGGAATCCGAGATTGTAAGCGTCTGCCCGTCCCGGGTTTTATACTGCCATTCGGTATAGTCGTTGGGGTCACCGGCGTTGATGGTCACATAACCAAGGACGCCTTTCACCGCCTTGCGGAACTGGTATGGGATGCTGCAGGTTTTGTCCCGCGGAAACAGCGTGCCGTCGTACTGGAAGGTACCGCTGGAATAGACGTAGCCTCCGTCGTAATCATTTTCAAATTGTTCGTTCCCGGCAGTCAGCTTTCCAACACCTGCAGCCTGGCAGAAGCTCTTTTCGTCCGGAGGAGTGGAGAGCTTTCCAAGGCGTGTAAGTTTATACTCTCCGCAGATTCTGTCAATCTCATCGGCCATGGCCTGTGTTACAGCACCGTACGGACCGTATTCATCCATGAGAGCTATGGCCTCTTCCGCATCATAGGGATCTTCACGGTGCTCGTCATAGAATGACAGCCACTCCCGCAGGGCCTGGCCTTCGGCGCTGTCGCTCAGACCTTCCATGCTGAGCATATTCACGCCAAACAGCTGTCCTGCCCGCATGTTTCCTACGCCGATCAATCCTGCCGCCCATGCCGCACCGATCATCAGCGCCGAGATCACTGCCGCCAGCAATACGATGCGGATCCTTTTCCCGGCTTTGCGCTTCTTTCTGCCAAGTTTCAGGCCCAGGGCCCGACGTGTCCGCTCCAGCAGAGTATCGTCCATGTCGTTGAGCGCGAAGAGAAGCATTTCTTCTTTCAGCATAATCCTTCCTCCTTCAGATAAGTCTGCAGTTTCCTGCGCGTCCGGTGAAGTGTGGTACTGACGCTGCCGGGTGTAATGCCGAACTTCTCCGCGATTTCTTTCACTCCGGTCATATACCAGCAGCGGGCGAGAAAAATCTGCGCTTCCGTATCGTCAAGACCTGACACAAATCTTCGCAGTGCCTCGCTGAGTTCCTTCAGTTCAACCTGTCTTTCCGGATCCGTGCTGTCATGATCCGGTAAAGCCTCAGCGAGCTCGTCCAGTACCAGCGCTGTCTCTCCCCCGCCGCGTCGCAGAGCGTTTCGCTCCCGGAGACGGGTCAGCGACAGCCAGCGGGTGAGTTTGCCCAGATAGGGTGCCAGCAGGGCAGGACGATGAGTCGGCATGGAAGTCCAGGCCTTGAACCAGGTATCATTCACACACTCCTCGCTGTCCTGCTCGTCAGATAAGATGTTGTAAGCAATGGTGCGGCAATAACCGCCGAACTTTACCGCAGTCTCCGGAATTGCATCTTCCGAGCGCTGCCAGTACAGGTCCACGATTTTCGAGTCCTCCAAATCCATTGCCCTCCTTTCCGTTTTTGTGTCTCACCCTAATAAAAGCGCTTTTCGGAAAAATCTTACAGACACAGAAGACAGTTTTAAAATGGAACAGAAAGAACACATTATAGCATACAAGCGCAAAATCAAAGCCCGCCCCTTTGATGAGAGGCGGACTCTGCCTGCTTATGTGATATATCCTCGTTATTCTGCTTCTCCGGAACTTTTTCCGGCAATTTTCAGCACTCTCAGATAGCTGAGTGCTGCAAGCATACTTACAATGACAATCCCGATCAGGGTCAGCAGCCGGTGATCCATCTTTGTTCCGAGAAAAACCACCAGCACGGTAAGTCCCATCACGGCGAACATGTTGGGAAGCATGTAGACGGCCACCGCCGAACTCTGCTTGATGACCTCAATCTCGTTTTCCCAGTCGAGCCGCAGGTGTCGGATGCCGCATACGCATCCCCACGCTGTTGAAAAAGCGCAGAGTGCCAGGCCAAGAACCAGGTATAGAACGGTATCAACGACCGGCGTTTTTGCGGCAACGCACAGGCACAGGGTTGAGAAAGCCATGAACGGGACGGTCAGAACCATATTGAAGAGCATCTTTCCCCGGTATATCGTCTTCTTTTCAACCGGCAGGCTCTGGAGAATCCAGTAGTTCCTCCCTTCCAGCGACGGGGAGCAAGCGGTGGTGGCAACCATGCCGATGAAGAAATAGACGATGAAAGGAATTGCAGGGCGGAGCATACCTGCATCAATCGGAGCGCCCTGGGTCACCACCTGTATGATTCTTTCAGGCCCGATAACGAGGGTCAGGATGCTGACCAGAGCCGCCAGGATGACACCAATTCCAACATTGACCATGTACGGGGTGGAACCGGTCATCCGCCTGAACTCCTTAAACGCGATTGCGCTCACCGCACTGTGCTGCTTCTGTGCGGTCATCTGGTATTTCCTCGCGGCGGCATGGGATTTCAGAGCGGAGTTGATGCGTCTGTAGGAGCGGCCGACGATTCTGAACACGATCGCAAAAAGAGCCGCGCTGACACTGAGCAGAAGAAGGATGCCCGACAGGCTCTGTTTCGTAACCGCGTCTGCGAACCACCCTGCGGGGAGATAGACTCGTGCCGCCTCGTTAGTCATTGCGGAGGCAGTCTCCAGGGTCGCCTGAACCTTATCATTTTTAAAAAGATCTTCAATGATGAAGCGCAGGGAGAAGCAGAACAGGACGAATACCATCGTCAGCACAGTCTGCACAAGATTGGTCTTTTGAAACCCTGTGCTGATCCTTGCGATCAGGAAACCGAGAAAAGACGCTGAAAGCATCGGGATAACCGGCAGAAACAGGCCAAGGATGAGCCATACGGGATACACAATCCCATTTGGATGGGCGAAGATACCGTAGCCTGTCATCATGGCCAGGGATATGCTCAGATACCACGGCAGACTCTTTGCATACATATACAGGAATTTGCACGCAGCAACGGTTCTCGTCTCAAAAGGCAACGACATCAGCATGTCGTATTCTCTGAAATTGAACAGATATCCGTTTGTCTTGAACAGCGTAAAGACAAACGCCAGCGCACTGACCATCAGGGCACACAGCACCGGCGCCTCATCGATCATTCCATACCGTCCGTACCCGATGCACATCGCAACACAGTAAATCATCAGCATAGCATAGAGGCACAAGACTCCGACAGCATTCCCGATGATCTTTCCACGCTTTTTCCTGTCTGTGGAATGGCGGTAGATATTTCTCCGGCTCGTAGAAAGCAAGAGCGTTTTCAGGAGAAGGATGTCGCTATTCATTTCCGTCCGCCTCCAGAAATGCCTCTTCCAGTGAATGCCCTTCCGTCAGTTCCTCCATGGTGCCGGATGCGATAATCCTTCCTCGCTTTATGATGGCAACCTTGTTGCACAGTTTCTCCGCTACATCCAGCACATGGGTTGAAAAAAAGACTGCGGTCCCCTGTCGGCACATTTCGTGCATGATTTCCTTCAGTGTAAAGGTCGCCTTCGGATCCAGCCCGACGAATGGCTCATCCAGAACGAGAAGCCTGGGATGATGGATCAGCGCCGAAATGATGGCAAGTTTCTGTTTCATCCCATGGGAATAGGAACCGATGAGGTCACCCAGGGCTTCTGTAATCTCAAACAGATCGGCATATTTTCGGATGCCGGCCTCGCGTTCAGCAGGGCTGATGTCAAATACATCCGCAATGAAATTCAAATACTGGATCCCCGTCAGGTTGTCATACAGATCCGGATTGTCCGGGATATATGCAGTGACCCGCTTACAGGCCATCGGATCTTCCTTCACAGAATGACCGTCAATCCGTATTTCCCCCTCGTTGAAATCCAGGACGCCTACGATGGCACGGATCGTCGTTGATTTGCCCGCGCCATTGTGGCCGATGAATCCGTAGATATCTCCCGGCATAACGCTGAGAGACACATCATCTGCGGCTTTTTTTCCTTTGCTATAGGACTTTGAAAAGTGCCTGATCTCCAGCATTGCATTTTCGTTCATAAGCGTCGTCCCTCTTCGTATATTTGTCAGGCACCTACCGGTCTATTTGATCATACGCCGACGAAGTTCTGTGATCGGCTTCACGGTAAAAAGTGACCCTTCGTTCACCTATTATAGCGAGCGAAGGGTCTCCCGTCAAGTTCTTTTTCAGTGAAACTCACTGAGCTGTTAACCTGCAGCCTTAAACTGAATCATTCGTTGTTAACCAGCAGCGAGATCTGCGAGAATAAAATTCACCTTATCCTCATAGCTGTCAACATGGAGCCCCGTGTCGATAACCTCAATGTTCTGCCCAATTTGCTCCAGGGTATCGAAATCATAGAATTCACTGTTTCCGCTGATCTGCAGCAGATAATACTTCTCCGGATGAAACAGAAAGAGATGATTGTCAACAGCGCCGCTTGTCTGCAGCATCTGCACTTCCACCATCTGGTATTCCCCAAAGCTGCCCTCCTGCACAGGTCTTACTTCAACTCCCTCCTGTGAAAAAGCGCCGAGGATTACTTCCTGCCCATGGAGCCGGTAGCCTCCGTACAGATCGATACGGATGATGTCCGTATTGTCTCCGGCGAGATCCCTGTCCCTGTTTCTGTAGATATAGCCCGTGAACCAGGTCTTTGCTGTTTCCTCGTCCATCTCTGCTTCCGTCAGGAGTTCTAGGGGTTTCTGATCCGGATCGATTTTCACCTCACCGGGATCGTCCTGTCTCATCTCCCACGGCAGGCCGAAATACTGCGCGGTTTCCAGCAGACTGTAGAAACTGCTCTTCTGCCAGTTTTCTTCTGCTCCGGGCAGCCCGGACGCTCTCATGACCGGAAAATAACCACCTGCGGGAACATCAAAACTGAGGGCGAACTTTGTCCTGTCGAAGTCGACATGGAGCAGCTCCGGCTGAGTCTCCGGATCTGTCGGGTCTTTATCATAAAGAACATGGTATTCCGTTGTTCCCTCTTCCGGCACTCTTGTGGACATTGTGGCCCGATAAACAGCATACGCCACCGCTCCCACTCCGAGAATCATCGCTGCAGCAACAGCAAAGGTGATGATCCGCTTTTTCATCGGATGCCGTACCGAATTCTCTGTCCTGTATCCCAACATTTCCCCTGCGCTTTCCAGATGGCTGTCATCAATTTCATTCATTGCAAGAACTGCCTTCTCACTGTTCAGCATAATCCTTCCTCCTCCAGCTGCTTTAAGAGCTTTTTCCTTGTGCGGTGAAGCATGGTCTTCACTTTACTCTCTGTAAAGCCGCTCTTTTCCGCAATCTCGGCTACAGAGGCCATGTACCAGTACCTGCTGAGAAATACATCCCGCTCTTCTTTTGCCAGCTTACCCAGCAGGTGACGGATCGCCCGGTTCATCTCCTTGATCTCTACTACTTTCTCTGTGTCAAAACCGGAATCCAGCGTCTCCGCTAACTCATCCAGAACCAGCGGCAGCTCTCCGCCTCCGCGTTTCAGACAGTCCTGATCGCGCAGCCGATTCAGAGATAGCCAGCGGGTCAGCTTGCCGAGATAGGGGGCAAGCCGCGACGGCCGGTTCGACGGCATGGAATTCCAAGCTCGCAGGTATGTGTCATTGACGCATTCCTCCGCATCTGAGGCATTGGCTAAAATGTTGCAGGAAATCTTCCTGCAGTATTTCCCATATTTTACCTCTGTCTCTGTGATGGCCTGCTCTGACCGAGACCAGTAAAGCTCAACGATTTTGTCATCGTCCATTTTCAAATGTCTCCTTTCTGAGGTCCCTCACCTGAATAAAAACGATCCGGCGGAAAAGGTTACCGCGCCGCTGAAAAAAAAACAGAAAAACAGACCACATAACCGCAAAGAATCAGAGCCTGCCTCCTTTCGGAACGGCAAGCTCTGTTTCTGTTTTCTATGGGTTCTATCCTTCAGCCGATATAAAGGGTCTTTGGCACAAAACCGGGCATCGCTGACACATTCTTCCGCATCCTCACCTGTTCCGCAGATCGTACAGGCAAGGTCTCAGTCCGGATCAATCCTTACGGCGGCCGAGGATCGACAGTAGCCGGATGAAGAGGTTTGCAATATCCAGATAGATGTCCAGCGCCGAGTCCACCGCGTTATCCACGGTCTTCGGGAACTGCTGGGATCTGTAGATGTCATAGCCGATGTACAGGCTGAAGAGTCCCGCTGCGATCCAGTCTGTCACCACCTGGTCCACACGGAAGAGCAGCAGCACGATCTCCGCCAGGAGCAGCCCCACCAGGCAGCCCAACAGCACACCGCCCAGCTTCTGATAAAGATTCGGCGCTATCATGACCGTCGCCATCATGCCCAGTGTAATCAGCAGCGTATAGACGAAGGCATCCCGGACGACCTGCGCATCGAGTCCGCCATAGGCCTGCACCAGCGTCGAGATCATCAGGCCGAAGGGTACCACCAGCAGATTGTATCCCAGGAAGCTGACCACAGGGTTTCTCGATCTGGACGCAATCCGGATTCCCGCGAAAGCACAGACCATATAGAGAATCAGGAACAGTATTGGGTTCACATAGCGGAACACATCGCCCACATAGGCACACAGCAATGCGTTAATCAGCAGCCCCCACAGCACAACGCCTGCCAGGATGCCGTTGTAGGCCCGGTCGCTGATGAGCTCCTCCGGAGCATAGCTGGCGTTCATTCTGGCTTGCCGCGCGGCCTGCCCCATCGCGAGACCGCCGGCTGTGGCACTCTCAAGGACTCCTCGCTCCGACCCGGGCCTGCTGCCCTGTGCGGAGTTCAGCAGCGTACCGCACTCCGTGCAGTACTTACTGCCATCGGCGACATAGCTTCCACAGTTGGGACATTTCATCCTTCTCAGCCTTCTTTCTATCCTCATTTTTCAATACGGCTTCAGTATACCACTCTGTCCGCCGCAGAACAACCATATTTTATGTATTCTCTGTCTTCGCACATCTCCGGGAGCCTGGCAGAAATCCAATGTGGCAGGAATTAATGTGGCAAAACATCTCTGTTGATTGCAGGCCGCTTCAGTGATATAATTAGTTAGTATTAATTAAACAACAGAATCTTTCAGCACCCTCGTTCTGAGGTGAGAAAACAGAAAGCGGGGCATTATCCGAGTGGCGGAACTGATGCATATCCTCCGCAGGGAGTTTATCTACCTGCGGTACTATACGGAACTCCAGCTGAGGCAGATCTTCTGGTACTGGGTTCTCGGGATCCTGATCGGTTCTCTGGTTTCCGTCTTTGCCAAGGACGGGATCCACGGTCTCTTCCGCCGCATGCAGGGAAAGCGCTGGGGCCTCCTGGGCATCGTCCCTTCCTGTCTCCTTGGGATTGCCTCTCCGCTCTGCATGTACGGCACTATCCCTATCGCCGCGTCCTTCTCCAGGCAGGGCATGCGGGACGACTGGCTGGCGGCCTTCATGATGGCCTCGGTGCTGCTGAATCCTCAGCTTATCGTCTACAGCGCCTCTCTCGGCACGACGATTCTCGCAGTGCGGATTGTCACATGCTTTCTCTGCGGCTGCGCCGCGGGTCTGCTGATCCATGTCTTCTATCCGGACGGGCAGTTTTTCGATTTCACAGGCTTTTCAGAGCGGGAGAGTCACGATACCCATCCAAATCTCCTGATCCGCTATCTTCTGAATGTCTGGCGCAATATCCGTGCAACCGGACCCTGGTTTCTGGTCGGCGTGCTGCTCTCCGCCATGTTCCAGCGTTATGTGCCGCAGGAAAAGATGGTCTCCTTCTTTGGAGGGAATGAAGCCTGGGGCGTGCTGATGGCTGCCACAATAGGCGTTCCGCTCTATGCCTGCGGCGGAGGGACAATCCCGTTGCTGCGGGAGTGGCTTCGGGAAGGGATGAGCATCGGCAGTGCTGCCGCCTTCATGATCACAGGTCCCGCAACGAAGATCACCAACCTCGGCGCTCTGAAGATCGTCCTGGGGATCCGTCATTTCCTGTTTTACTGGGCCTTTGTTCTTCTTTTCGCGTTGCTGACAGGGCTTGCTGTCAATCTGATCCTTTAGTCCCTCTCCCGATCCCTGCGTAAAGCCTGACGAACGTACGTTTAACGGATCCAAGCCGCGTCAGATGGGTCCGTTGTAACATATCAAAACAGAAACAGGAGCCTACACGCACATAAGAAAGAGACTCGTCGCCCTCTGCCTTGCCGTACTGATGCTCATCGGGCTTCTGCCGGTTGCCACTGCCGAAGGGCTTCAGGCAGAGACCCGCAGCTACACGACTTACTTTGGCTCCCTGGATGCAACTCTGACCGATCCCTTCCCGCTGGTTTTCCTGAACGGCGTGGATGACCTCCCCTATCTTCGGATTGAGGATATGGGTAAACTGCTCTGGCTGATGAACCGTGAATGGAACGACGACCCCGGTTATGAGCTTACCATCCACTACAACGGGCCTGAGGTAACGCTGGAAAGGGACAACGGCTATACGGCGGTCTTTGACTTTGAGAAGGACAGCATTGTCTTCACAGACTATAACGCCTTCCTGCACAAATCCAGTGACACCACGCTCCTCGATCTGCTTTCGGATTCCGGCTTTGACGCCAACGGCGAAGCTCAGCTCTTTATGCGGGACAAGGAGGCCTCCTTTAACCGCTACGGAGATGAGAAGCACTTCGACCTCAGCGCCTACGGAATTGACATGGTTCTGGA
>ODAI012445862.1_pt1 | contig 11395 bp, 10 predicted proteins | sample 1539321 | NCBI WGS metagenome assembly ODAI01 (sample SAMN02144231, study PRJEB22623) | gut metagenome | biome: sheep rumen | host: Ovis aries | place: New Zealand
CGTGAGAAAACACGCCAGAGATTTTAATATTATACTGCAAACGGGTGATGTCCATTTCAGTGAACGTCTCACCAAATACGTTTCCACAGGGCTGCCGCAGAAGGGCAACAAACGTCGGGCGGAGGCGGCTCTGACCAAGATTCGGAGCGAATTTGTGCCCCGGTACATATCAACGAGCTCTGTTCAGATATGTTGTTTGCGGATTATCTGCTGCGGTGGCTGAACATTGTGAAAATGCGGGTGAAGATCACCACCTATGGCTCCTATGAACAGCTGTCCTCGGCAAAGGCGATGGTGGAAGGAATCAGCTTGCCGGAAGCTGATCATTTCGGCAGCAGATGGGTTCGAATCGAAGAAAATGACTGAAAATCGCAGTTTGTTCTCTCCAAAATCCAGGAGAGAACAGTTCCCAGAAGGGCAAAAAATGGCACAAAAGCAAAAAAACGAAAAACCCAGAAACCGTTGTGGTTACTGGATTTTTCGTTGGAAAATGATTGCGATTCTAACAAAACCGGGGTTATCGTTCAATTTCGTAACGCCTGGATCCTATTCGCAACCGTTGAGGTTTTCTATCGCATCAAGGAGGTTTCGATACTTCATCGAATCATCTGAACCGAATTCGTATTCTATTCTTTCTGCCTCAGTACGGTAAACATCCCAAATCAGTTGCAGATCCTCTTTTGCCCCGCGCTTTCCCAAAAGCCATGCAGCGTAGACTTTTGCGTCCGGGGATGCTTCGCCAGTGATTATATTCTGGCACAGCGCGCGCAAATCCTGAACTTCGTTCGCGTAAAGGAACTCCAATTTCATATCGCTCATGAGATTTGACGCATCTGCTTGCAGTTCATTCATTATTTCCCTGATCTGCTCGGGACTTCGGCGATACCATTCTTTATAGAATGCTCCAAGTTCATCAACATCTCTGTAGAATACTCTTCCGGCAGCTTTGCGGATAGTAAAACTACAGAATATCAGATCAATGTATCCGTCTGAGAGGCCGATTCGGAATTGATAGAGCTTTCTTTTTGTCCTTTGCTGCTGTTCATTCAGCCAAGCCGTTTGCTTGAAGCGTCCGTTTATATACTCAGATGTTTGCAATTCTGTCACAGCACGAAAGCCGTACACACCTGAAAACCGAAGAAAATATGTGTATTGTACATCGTCCAGAGAACCCATATTGGCAGTTTCCCAATCGCGACAGCATTGCAGGCGGATTATAAGCTCGTGCTTTCGATGATCCATCTTTATATCTTGGATCCTGCTGTCATGGAAATAATCGGACACAAGAAACTTCTGAGTTGCTTTTTCCAAAGGGAATTCTGCCTCAGAGTCATAGTAGTTATACATTACATACCTCGTAAAACCGTATGGCATGGAAACACATCAAATTGGAAAGAAGGATTGCTATCTTGTTAAAATAGCAATCCTATGATGGCGGAGCGGGTGGGATTCGAACCCACGTGTGGGGAATGCCCACAAACTGATTTCGAGTTTTCCCCGATCCTGATCACCGCTGTGATTTTGCGTGCATTTTCTGTGCGTTTCGTCACGCTGAAAACCCTTGATTTTCCAGGCTTTTTTCATGGGAAGCCTTGAAAAACCCTGGTATTCTCTGCGTCGGCTCGAATGCGCCCGGGACCGGCAATTTGGAGAGAACTATGGAGAGAACAGAGAGAACTCAGGAGAGAACAAACCGGTGCGCAGAGGGCAGCGATACACAGGCAGGTCCGTTCCGACAGACTGACTGTGAGGTGTATCGCGATGAAAGAAATCAACTGGAACGAGGTTCCGGATATCCTGACGAAAGAGCAATTTTATAAGCTCTGTCATATCAGCAAGAAGACGGCCCGCTTTCTTCTGGAGAGCGGGAAAGTACCTTGCACGAACAGCGGAAAGAAGACGCGCTGCTATCGAATCCGCAAGGCGGACGCCATGGCCTACTTGCAGGACAGGGAAATCTGCCCGGAAAACTATAAGGCAATCCCTGGGTGGTATATCGAGGGATGCAAGTCAACAGGAAAACCCATACAGCTCGACGAAATCCCGCCGGAGCTTCTGAAATACCTGCCCGCTTAGAGCCGCCCTGCAGCGCCGTGTATACATACCGGCTGACGGCGTCCCAAGCCTCGCCGCAGAACCTGCCGTCCATCAGGTGATAGAAATCGTCTTGCTGCGGCGTGCGTTTCAAGATGAATTCATCCCCCACATGGAAGAAGGGGCAGGGGCCGGATTTAGGGTTCGCCAGATACTGTTCTTGATAATCGGTAAAGCATTTCTTTTCCAGAACCGTAATTTTGCATTCGTGCTGCATGTTATTTCCCTTTCTTCGCCGACTTCGTGATCTCCTCGTGATAAAAGTAATTGCACACTACCGGGGGCTCGCCGAAGGGTGCGCGGTGCTGGTCGTCGTCCCGGATGTACAGCATACCTTCCTTTGCCGCGTACGCCCTGATTTCCTGATCCAGCGCGGTCCAGTAATCGCGGCTCTTTTTCGTATAGATCTCATAATACAGCTCGTCCAGCTCAGGATGGTGTTCATGTACCCAATCGAGGATACGCTTCTTATAGTCTCCGCGGAGGTTCAGATTTTCCAGCCACACCAGATTGCACTGCCCCTTGGCACGCTCAATGATCTCGATCACATCCGTGATGCCGGGGAAGATCGGAGAGATGAAGCAGGTGGACTGAATGCCCGCCTCGTAGAACTGCCGCATGGCTTCCAGCCTGCGCTCAATGCTGATGGCACGGTCCATCTCTTTCCGGAACTCCTCGTCCAGCGTGTTGATGGACCAGGACACATGGGCGCTGGGGAACTGCTTGATCAGATCCAGATCCCGCAGGATCAGATCGGACTTGGTTGATATACTGATGCTGATCCCGGTGGGAAGGAGTTGTTCCAGCAAAGCACGGGTGCGTCCGTATTTCTTCTCCACGGGCTGGTAAGGGTCCGTCACCGAGCAGAAAAACGCCTCCTTGCCTGCGTATTTTCCCGGCTTGTGGATCTCCGGCCAGTTCTTGACGTCCACAAACTCGCCCCACGGCTCCGGATGATTGGTAAACCGCTTCATGAAGGAAGCGTAGCAGTATTTGCAGGCGTGCGTACAGCCCACATAAGGATTGACGGCGTAATCTGACACGGGCAGATTCGTCTTCGTCATGATTTCCTTGACTTCGATTTCTTTGATGACCATTTTTCCATTCCTCTAAACACACTCATATTATGGATACCTTCCTAAACGGCGACGCGCCGAACGAGAGCTTTCTTAAGGGGAAGAATCAGCGGCGGAATTTGAAAAGTGTGTTTTTACAGACTGCTTTTCTATTGAAAAGTGTGATTCTGCGCTTTTGCGACTGAAAATTCACTGATAATTCACCGAAAATTCGCTTTATTCGCTCGACGAGGGTGAATAAAGCGAATTTTTCGAGGATCTGGCGTGTGGGCCCAACGGAGACTGCGCTATCTCCGGGAGCATCGTTCCATCCTCTATACCAATCTGAAGACCACCGGCCAACTCCGCTCCCACCTCGCCGATGTCGAAAAACAAGCCAACGTTCTCTTCCTTCGATTAGTCAAAGACTACGCTGCCTCCGAAGGCGTCACCGAGCAGCTCAAGGCGCAAGAGCACAGAGAGTGGGTACAGAGGATGAATAACATCCGTAAAAAATCAATTAAAATAATCAATGCAGAGGTGTTATTAGTATGAAAAAGCACACACAGAACGCTACCGTATAATCAATTGCCTTCTCGATCTACGTAACGCTCTTATTGATCATGGTAAATATATGCACGATGCCCATCTGGAAAACAATTGTGTGTGTCGAATTCAAATCGTTCTTTAGCCTTGATTTACAATAATCACCTCACCTGTTCATTCTAAAATAGACGATATTTTTCCAAATAAATCAGGTGCTCCTACAACCACAAGCGCAATCTTCTCTCGGACGCGAGTTATGCCTTGATAAAACAGATTTGGATATAGATAATCAGGGTTAGGGTGCGGGACACCTTGTAGAATTCCGTTTTCATCGTAGAAAAAAGACTTATCCATAAGCATCAAGACATTATCAAATTCCTGCCCGATCACGTGATGAGTGTCAAAATCCTCTTCGTATTGCGCATAGGGGCTATAACAATAATTTGACTTGGAATAGTTTATAAAGGTGTAGCCTTTATGACGATAGTACTCTATGATTTGCTTTGCTTCATCAACAGAATTGGCATACGCCAAAGAAACATTATTATAAAACATAGGAACCTTTGGCTTTCGGTTTAAGTTCTTTACTGAAATAATAAACGATGCTAATTCTTTGTTCGTTCGTATTTTTTCAGATAATTCGTATTTCCCAAGCAATCCAAGAGATAGAATTTTACTTACGATATTGTTTCTTTTCTCAAAACTGGACAAAATCTGTTCGGGATCAGACGAAAAAACACATATCTGCTTATTGGCTCTAACCATATTGCATAGTGTGTCGAATTGATGTGGATGAAATCTGTGTGACTCGTCCACAAGGATAAATTGGTAGTCATTTATAATTTCTGGGTGGTATTTAAGATATCCCGCAGCAATGACGTTAAAGTTTTCAAGTTCTTCTTTTAACTTTTGCTGTCCATCAGACGTCTTTCCACAGTGTATTACCAATGTAGGTTGTGTTTTTGATAGTTCTTTGGCAATATCATAAGTCAGCAGTGTTTTACCCGTGCCTGGCTTACCGATAATACTATAAAACCCGCTGCATCCAAGAACAAAAATACCAGAAAGAATATCTTTCTTTATTTGCTCTTGTGCTTGAGTTAGGAAATACTCTCCGTTAATAAATCTCTCAGGGGTATTCAATGGCGAAACCAAATAATCTGATGCTCGGAACATATTGTCTATTTGCATCAAATACTCGTTAGCAACCCCTCTTACGGACTTTACTACTTCAGAAAAACTGATTCGCTGTAATTCATTATTTGCAGTTAACCGATAAGTAACTAACGAATTGGTTATCACCGAAAAGAACTCGTTTTCCTTTTGTAAATGTGCAAGATAATGCTTGTTCTTTATGAGTTGTTTATGTATATCCTCTGTTGGTACTGCTTGGCTTTTTATTTCAATATTTAGACATCGGGCTTCAGTAAACTTTAATAAATCAAATTCTTTTCCAATTTGAGGAATCTGATAGTTTAAAAAGAATCCATCTAGTTCTTCTATTGAAATTCCGTACAGTAAAAGCGAATCTACTAACTGACGCAAGGAGGTTATTTCGTGTATTTGAGTCCTTTTGGACTCATCTTTTCCGGAAGCGTGTCTTTCGACTCGATGATATGCACTTTCATCTGTGATCCTTGATAAAAGGAACAGATTAACCGGTTTCGTCAATGATAATCACCTCAAAATAATGCTGATAGTTTATCTCTTATCACAGCGTCTTTGGGCACTTCTCTTATTCCATAACCCATAATGCTACCGTCCCGGTAGTGGCGCAAATTCGGGCGAATAAACTCATTGAACAAATCTGTTGCAAATTCGTATTTCCCTCTGCTCAATAGCGCACCCCTAAGATAGCCATTCATTATGCCCGCTGCAAAATCTGCCAGCTGAATTCCCGGGCTCTGAGAACTGCTTTCTGTCAATACGCCGGAGTAAATGTTCTTGTATTTGATGAGATCGCCTGTAACGGCGATCTCATGACATGCAGATTTAAGCTTTTTGATCTTATCGGGGGTTAACTCGTCCATAATGATGGTAGCAAACCTGTCTGGCTGTGCATCCATGTTTACCCGCTGCATGGCTTCTTGCAGATGGAATTTCAGCAATTCACTTTCCGAATGATAGCATGGCTGAGTAAAAACACATGTCACAGTAAAGAGGAAACGTAACGAGTCCTTGTTTACAGCACACTGAAGCACGCTTCGGTAATAGCCTTTTAGCTTATCCTCGGAAAGCCCCTTTAGAAACTCCGATCTAAACTTACCCCGTTTTGTTTCCCAAAGGTCCGACCATTTAACCTCTTCGCCAACCGGAATACCGTAGCGTTTATTCAAGGCTTGTACTTCACCTTGGAATACTCGGTAATCATTGGCCGAGAGGTACGTATTGGAGCGTATGTAAAATGGGTGGCTACGGCGGAATGGCTCAGATGGGAGTTTGTTATATGCTCCGGCTTCGTCAGTGAAAACGAAATACGTACTCATTTCTGCTCTATTATCTTTTTGAAAGGTGGGAGTCATATTTTATTTTGAGTTTCTTTGTTTCTTCTCGGACAATCGTAGCCTTCGTTGGCGGAATGCTCAGTTTTTCGATAATTGTATCATAAATGTAGGCAATATCGTCTTCATTATCTAAGCTTCGAGTTTTATATTCGTCGTCGAGAAAACCAATCATTTTATCATGAGTTATTTCAGGCAATACAAGAGGGATAACTATGGAGTCATCAAGGAACCAAAGGATACCAGCTTCATTCAAGCAATAGGCACTTTCATAATAATCCTTCGACAAAATCGCAATATTTACTCTACTGGATTGCAAGGCGCATTTGACTTCTCCCGATATCTTTTCTTTTATATCATTACCCGGGAGGGATGAACAAAATACTACATCGCGCGGGACCCCAGTACCGATAAGAAAATCAAGGAGCATATCCGCAATCGCTTTATCTGTTGAACGGTGGCTAATAAACACAGTATTTGTAATGTTCAACGCTCGCTGGCTTTCTTTACTGATCTCCGATTGTTGTTCTTTATCTATGCCTGAAACAGTGTTCTTGTCCCCTGCAATAATCGTTGAAGCACTAACTGCGCCTTCTATAACATTTGTATTTCCATAATAGTTATTTGCTATGGGGAATTGTGCGCTTTGAGCTTTCTTTAGCATGGCTCGCTCCTTGTTCTCATGATAAGCAAAAGCGGCTGGCAATAGGTTTACAATCCCGCCACCCATCCACCGACTGTAGACAGTAAGCATCCCGTATTGCGTAAGCTTCTCAAGCTCAAGCCCAATTGAAGACTGAAATTGACCTGGAATTATGTCATTTTTAAAATTGACATGTCCTGTTTCCAGATTGTCACAGTGCTCAATCAGACAGTTAAGAATCTTCTCAGCATTTATATCTAATAATCTAAACCCATCAACAACTTCCTGTCCGGCCACGATTGAAGCAGCTTCTTGTCGAAGAGCCTCTTTATAGGCCAACTCTTTTTCTTGCTGTAAACGCTTCTGCTCTGCTTTCTGCGCTTTATCAGCCTGTCGCTTTGCTTCTAAACGATTTTTTTCCAGTTGTCGTTCAAGTGATGTTTTGGGCACAGCTCAAATCAGTCCTTTCAATTTTGCGTCAATGACAGCTACAGTCGCACTGGCTCCGACTCCAATCAAGAAATCCTTGAATCCAATAAGCGCAGACTTTATCACACTGGGTTTCTTCTGCTGAGAGATTTTATCTTTGATTTCACTCAACATTTCCAAGGCAGTTTCTTTGTCTTCTTCTGTCAATTCTTCGCTTTCCATGGATGTCTCAATCTCCGCAGTTGCTTCGTTTGCTTTTTCATATGTAAACGCTACAGGATTATTATCACCCGCAATAACTGCAGAGCGGTCCACCGGAGCGTTGATCACATTTGTATTGCCGTAATAGTTGTTGATCGTCTGGGGTATCCGTTTTGCAGTTTCTTTTTCGGTAGAATTGAATTGCATTCCTTCACCAAGGATGCCCTCTGCCTCAAGCCTGATTGTCCATTCCAGGATTGTGTTCTTAACTTTCTCGCAGATTGACCGCAATTTATGCGTGCTTATATGAAGTGAATACTGAGTATCAAAAGGAACTGTACTAAGAGATGAAATCATCGCGCCTAATTCTGCGTCAAATTTGATAATAAACGTGGCCTTCGATTTTTGTTCTAGCTCAATCAGATCACTTAGAGAGTCTCCAAGTTTCCTCGTACAAACCGTCTGCTCCATGCTGCTATCTTTGAACAAAACAGGGATCCATCCATGATATGGGTTCCAAGCTTTTAGCGCGCCTGTAACAGTTCGATAGCCCGGAATGCTCTTATAATCTGCATACCCATTGAGTTCAGACATAATCCAGTTATCAAATTTTTTCAGCTGTAGTTTGACAGCAATGACATGGGCCTTTCGCAGTACGTTCAATATGTCGCTGTTTTCGCGAAGGGCTTCTTGTTGAAGATCTAAAACAATACCGCTCACAATTACACCCCTATTCCACCACGGCTTGTCCGTTCATGAGCATCAATAATAAAAATCTGTTGTATTAACTACGAGACAATTTGACTAAAATAATCCCTGCATTTTAGCTTGAATTAATGCTACTGTCGCACTGGCTCCCACACCTATCAAGAAATCTTTTAATCCGACAAGTGCTGCTTTAATCACACTTGGCTTTTTCTGCTCAGATACTTTTTCTTTGATTTCCTTTAGCATTTCCATTGCGTTTTCTTGATCTTCAGCAGAAATCTTTTCCACCTTCAAGGAGGTTTCAATATCTGAGACTGCCTCTTCTGCTTTTTTGTATGTAAACGTCACAGAAGTATCGTCACCTGCAACCACTGCGGCGTGCTCCATCGGAGCGTTGATCACATTTGTGTTGCCGTAATAGTTATTGATCGTTTGAGGAATCCGCTTTGCTGTTTCTTTTTCGGCGGAATTGAACTGCATTCCTTCGCCGAGGATTCCCTCTGCTTCAAGTTTAATTGTCCATTCCAGAACGGCGTTCTTGACTTTTTCAATAATGTCTCCGACAGCAGGACCAGAAAGATGGAGCGCATATTTCATTGGGACAGGAGAACTGAAGATTTGATTTAAAAAGCCAAGCTGTTCTCCAGTGAATTCAGAAATCAATCCATTTTCACTCTGTGCACATAGTGTGACTATTTCAGAGATAGAATTGGGGACTCGCTTATTACAAATTGAGTTCTCTAATTCCTTATCAGAAATCATTGTTGGAATCCACCCGTGATAAGGATTAAAGGCTTTCAACACCCCCCGAACTTCACGATAGTCAGGGATAACGTCTCCACCTTTGTATCCGTTTAGTTCACAAGAGATCCATTTATCAAACTCTGAAAGATTGAGTTTGACTGCAATCAAATGCGCTTTACGCAACACGTTTACAATGTCGCAATTCGGCTTTGTTACTTCATTTTGAAGATCTAAAACAATACTGCTCACAATTACACTCCTATTCCACCACGGCTTGTCCGTTCATGAGCATTGGCAGCAGCCAATCACGGAGTTTTGCCAGTTCACGATTCTCCTTATGTAAGGTTTTCAGTTGCTTCATAATCGGATCATACAGTGCTACAAATGAGCGCATGGTTTCTTCATCCGGCATTGCTATCTGAAACGCAGCACTGACGTCTGGCTGGATTCTTTTTCTACTTCCGGTAGATGCCGTAGCACGGCTGACCATGTGCGCATAAAACCCATCCGAATTCAACACTGCATAACAGTATGGGCGTGCCCATGTTTCCCGTGGTCTATAAACTATGAATTCAGTTGAACAGATTGCATTATCCGTATCACAATATGGATCCCACAAACGCTTAAAATGCGGATTCAGCTTTGACGTCAGGATACAATCTTGATCAACAGCATACTTACCGCTTTCTATCGTATTTGCAGGCTCATAAGCGGGATACTTCCCATCGTCAAAGGCAGGAATGCTGTAATGTTCCATTACGGTGTCTCCAAGCTTTGAAGGATCAACCGATTTGTTATCGATTGCCATAATAGAATCGATCGTGCCTACTTCCCACCCTTTCGGTATCTCAAGCTTTAACTGCTCGTTCCACTCCATTGCGCCACCGGAGGTACGGTAGGGCTTTCCTTCGGCATTGGGAAAATCGAACTGCGTGAACCAGTAATCGTAAAGCGTTTTCGCCATGGATTCGAGTTCTGTTGAAAGGCGATCGTTATTGTCGATTTTATCATCTATAGTTTTAAGCGCTTCAACAACTCTGTCTTGTTCCTCTCTCGCTATCGAAGGCACAGGATAATTGGGGAAATCTTCTACTGGTATCCTGTCTACAGTACTTCCCCTTACTGTATGATTTGCGATGAATGTGCTCCATTCAGGCGACAAAAAGTAGTAGTACAGCCAATATGGATTGACACTATTATCTTTTACTCTTACAATTCCAATTCTTCTTCCGAGGCATCCATGAAACCATTCAGGAATTAATGCATACCTCCCAAGCGTTGCTTCATAAGAGAAAACAATATCATTTGTTTGCGGAGTCACTCTCTTTGTCCAGATTGAATAATCAGCTTCAGACAAATGGTTGAACTCAGCTGGATTCAATCTCCCGTCTTCTGTAAGTGCATCAATTCCTAAATAAACGGGCCCATAACTGGTTTTGGTTGGTGTTGCGTGAGGTCCATCATACACATCGCAGATATCGCTTATGCGCAAATTATTTCTCATATTGAATCCGCTCCAACTGCTTTTTTATTAACGCCTCCAAACGATGGCTCTCGTCAAACGCTTCAGCTAAACGGGTAGTAAAACCATCCATCTTCTCCGCAAACTCATGCGGTGTAAGTATTGTGTATTCAACCTTTGCTTCAAAATACTGTCCAGCAGAAAAGGACAGTTTCTTTGCTTCAATATCAGTGTAACTGACCGAAACGCAGAATTCCTCGACAGCTTGTCCAGCAGCAAATGTATCAATAATCCGATTGATCTCTTCCGAGCTAAGTACGGTTCTCTGGTTCTTTCCATCCACTTTAACCTTTGTGCCAAGCTTTGAGGCGTCCATCAGCATGATACTTCCATCTTTGTTATCTCTGTCAATAAACACAATGGAGACATTTGTCCCGGTCGTAGCAAAGATATTGGACGGCATAGAAATCACGCCCCTGAGCATTTTGTTGCTCACGAGATGCTCCCGTATCGCATAGGCGATTTTGTTGCTACGGTTGGAAGCGGTCAAAAAGCCCGTAGGAACAACAACGGCAGCCTTTCCATGCTCACCCAAGGAGAAGATGATGTGCTGCAGGAACATAAGATAGATGGCCATCTTATCCTTATCCTGATTCGGAATATTTGGGACACCCGCAAAGAAGCGCTTTTTATATTTTCCGTCCGCCAGCGTATCCCGATTGTCCGAAAAATCCATATTGAAGGGAGGATTGCTGACGATGTAATCAAAAGTCGCCAGAGCATCCCCCTTTTTGTTCTTGTGATAAGGATGCAGCAGGGTATCGTCATGCACCACATTCGGCAGCGAGTGGACAAGGTTGTTCAGGATCAGATTCAGGCGCAGAAACTCGTTTGATTTCTGCGAAATATCCTGCGTAAAGATGGTGCAGTTGTTCTCGCCGATCTCATGGGCTAAGGCCAGCACCAGCGTCCCAGAACCGGCGGCGGGGTCGTAAACCGTGACGTTCTGCGC
>ODAI013493161.1_pt1 | contig 11395 bp, 11 predicted proteins | sample 1539321 | NCBI WGS metagenome assembly ODAI01 (sample SAMN02144231, study PRJEB22623) | gut metagenome | biome: sheep rumen | host: Ovis aries | place: New Zealand
GCTCGCCGGACGTGTCGTCGGCCTTGTCCCAATAGGCGCCGTCGCGCGCGTTGCGCAGCGGCAGGCCGCCGACCTCGTTAATCATGTTCACCAGCACCTCGGTGCCGAGCGCTCCCAGGCCGGCGCCGGTCACGGGGTGCTCGCGCAGCATGGTGCGGGCCTTGGTGATCTCGTTCATGAAGGCCTCGGGATGTGCCACCTTCACGCCGCCCGTGCCGCGCACGACGACAGCTTTCAGGTTCTTCGATCCCATGACGGCGCCCATGCCTCCGCGGCCGGCTGCGCGGTTCTTGTCGTTCATGATGCCCGCGAACAGCACGCCGCGCTCGCCCGGGGTGCCGATGGTGGCTACGCGCACCTTGCCGTGGCGCTCTTCCATGGCGTCGGTCACCTCGTGAACGCCCTGGCCCCACAGGTCGCTTGCGTCCAGCAGCTCGACCAGGTCGTCGTCGATGCGCAGATACACCGGGTGGTCGGCCTTGCCCTCGAAGATGATGCCGTCGTAGCCGGCGTACTTCAGCTCGGGGCCGAAGTGCCCGCCCGAGTTCGCGGCGCCGATGATGCCGGTCAGCGGGGCCTTCGAAACCGCTTCATAGCGGCCGGCCGAGCAGGCAGCGGTGCCGGTTAGCGGGCCGGTCATGAAGACGAGCTTGTTCTCGGGCGAAAGCGGGTCGACCTTCGGATCGACTTCGTTGCAGTAGTACTTGGTGCCAAGGCCGCGCGCGCCGACGTAGTCGTTGGCATCCTGCATGTTAAGCGGTTCCTTCTTGATGGTGCCTTCGGTCAGGTTGACGCGAAGGATGGTGCCCATCCAGCCATTTCCCTGGGTCATTATGCCAGCACCTCCTCGACGGCCGCTTTCAGCTTGTCGGCGGCCAGCTTCTTCTTGTCGGGCACTTCGTCGGGGTCGATCACCGAGATGGCGCCCGTCGGGCAATGCTTGGCGCACCAGGTCTCGCCATCGCACATGTCGCATTTGAATATCTTCTGCTTGCGCGGCGAATACGACACGTTGCCAAGCGGGCAGGCGTTCACGCACATCTTGCACACGATGCACTTGCTGGCGTCGTGCGCGATGACGCCGTCGGCATTGCGTTTCAGCGCGCCGGTCGGGCAGATTGCCGCACAGCATGCCTCGTCGCACTGCAGGCACATGATGGGAACCGTTATGGCAGCTTCCTCGTAGTGGAACACGCTGACGTTGGACAGGCGGGGATTGAACTCCTCGTTGTGCCTGAACGAGCAGACGAGCTCGCACGTGCGACAGCTGACGCACTTCTTCGGGTCCACGACTAGCTGTTTAGCCATAGAAACTCCTCTCTCATTGTTCGGCGGGAAGGGCTACGCGGCCCTGTCCGCCGTTTTCCACCAAGACCATTGAAGCACCTCCGTTGGGCAGAAAATCCTCCAATTCGGAATTCACCCTGGTGAACTTGACCGTTTCTCCCTGTTTCTGTCATAGTATTAGGCAGAAAAGCAAGATTTTCTGCCTAATTGGAGGGGCGCGGGCCGCCGTTTTCGTCGGTCGTGCCCCGAACCGTCGAAGGCGGTTCTGCCGAATCGGCCGCCGTCGGAATGAATTGCCGGCGGCGGCCGCCGGGGCGGGACCGGGAAGGGGGCTGGCCATGCGCACGTTCGACTATCGGCATCTGCCGCAGGGCTTGTTCGGGGGAGAAATAGGCAACGCGAACGCGAAGCTGTTCGAGGACCGCGGCAAGCTGGATGCGCTGAAGGCGACCCATGCCGACAAGCTGGCCGCCTTGCGCGAGCAGGCGCACTTCGACAACGTGGACGCATCGACGCGGGTGGAGGGGTTGTACGTCGGCGCCGACTGCACGCGCGAGCTTATTGCCGGCGCCGAGCCCGCAGACGAGACCGAGGCGCAGGTCGTGGGCTATTCGCATGCGCTTTCCCTGGTCGAGGAGCATTTCGAAGACCTTGGGCTGACCACGGCGAGCATCCTTGCCTTCTACGAGGCGCTGTATGCCCATCGCAACCTGGGCCGCAAGAGCCGCTACCGCAAGAAGGACTATATGTACGTGCAGGTGAATGGCCATGTGGAAGCCTTGCCGGTCAGCCCCATCACGGCATTCGAGACCCCGCTCGTGCTCGGCGGCGCCTGCGACAGCCTGGCCGACTCCTTCAGCGCCGACGCGTGCAGCCCGCTTATCCTGAACGCGGTGTTCACGGTGGATTTCCTGTGCATTCGCCCCTTCGAGGAGGGCAACGGGCGCATAGCGCGCCTGTTCGCCGACTTGCTCCTGGCGAAGGCCGGCTTCGACGTTGCCCGCTACGTCAGCATCGACCGCATTGTGGAGCAGTCGGGCATGGACTACTACAACGCCCTGAACTCGTGCGTCGAGGGATGGGACCGCGCTGCGAACGACTATGCTCCCTATGTGCGCTACTGGCTGGGCGTGGTACATGCGGTATATTCGCAGCTCTTCAGGGAACTGGACAACGACGATGCCATGAAGGGCGTGGGCAAGGCCGAGCGCGTGAGACTGTTCGTGCGCGATGCGCACGCCCCGGTCACGAAGCGCCAGATACGGGTCGCGTTCCCCGATATAAGCGAGGCGACCGTCGAAAACGCGCTGGGCGCGATGGTGAAAGCCGGCGAAGCGGAAAAGGTCGGTGCCGGCCGCGCGACCGCATACGTTTGGCGCAGGTAAGCGTTTTCGAATAGCAGCGCCTCTCCGTCGGGCCAATTGCGGATAAATCTTGCATGTTTTTCCTTTCCCTATGGGAATGAAACGCAACGAACTAATGTGAAGCGTGACCGAATGGCGCTAAGGGTCACGCTGTTCGGTGTTTCGCTTGGGAAATGAAAGGGAAGGGAAACAATGAAGAACAATACCAAGATGAAGGCATTGCTCGCCACGGTGTTCGCCGCGCTGTTCGCGCTGTTCATGGTGGCATGCTCGGGCGGCCAGGCAAGCTCGGGCAGCGCGTCTGCCAGCGCGTCTTCCGCGTCTGCATCGGCTGCAAGCGCATCTGCGGCGTCGGCATCGGCATCGGCGGCAAGCGAGTCCGCCAGCACATCGTCGGCTTCCGCATCTGCCGCCAGCGCCTCTGCTTCGAGCGCGGCCACGCCTGCGAGCGCCGATGTCGTGCGCATCTCCACCACCACGTCGGTGAACGACTCGGGCCTGCTGCCGTACCTGCAGCCGTACTTCGAGGCGGCCACGGGTTACAAGTGGGAGGTCTCGTCGGCCGGCACGGGCGCGGCCATTCAGGCGGCCAAGGACGGCAACGCCGATGCGCTGCTCGTTCATTCGAAATCGCAGGAGGAAGAGTTCATCAGCGAAGGCTATGCAACCGAGCGCATTCCGTTCATGTACAACTACTTCGTAATCGTCGGTCCGGCCGACGATCCTGCGGGCATCAAGTCGTGCGCGACGGCTTCCGAGGCCTTCGCCAAGATAGCCCAAGCCAAGCAGCCGTTCGTTTCGCGTGCCGACAAGTCGGGCACGCACACGAAGGAGCTGGGGCTGTGGGAGGCTGCTGGCATTGACCCGGCTGGCCAGGAGTGGTACTTCGAAACCGGCCAGGGCATGGGCGCCACGCTCACCCAAGCCGCCGAGCGCCAGGGCTACACGCTGTCCGACAAGGCCACGTTCCTGTCCAACGACGCCAAGAACTCGCTGACCATCCTGCTCGGCGAATCCGAGGACATGAAGAACACCTACTCGCTGCTCGAGGTAAGCTCGTCTAAGTATCCGGACAACAACATCGAGGGCGCCAAGGCCTTCGTCCAATGGATGCAGAGCGAAGAGGCCGACAAGCTCATCGCCGAGTACGGCACTTCCGAGTACGGCGAGCCCCTGTTCTTCCTGATGTAAACAGGCGTTCCAGCAATAGGGAAGCGCTGCGCGGCCCAAGTGGTCGTGCAGCGCTTCAATGCCTACCATGGAAGATATCGTCAGGGCTTTCAGCCTGATGTTCACGCCGGGCAGCGAGCTATCGGAGATCATCCTCCTGACCCTTCAGATGTCCGCGTTCTCCACGGTCATCTCGACTGCGATAGGTGTGCCGCTCGGCGTGCTCGTCGGCTTGTATCGGTTTCCAGGCAAGCGCCTGGTCATGCGCATATTAAACACGCTCATGGGCTTGCCTCCCGTGCTAGCCGGCGTAATCGTGTACTTCATCGTAACGCGCAACGGGCCGCTCGGTTCGCTGCGCCTTATCTATTCGCTGCCCGCCATGGTCATCGCGCAGGTGCTGCTCATCACGCCCGTGGTATGTGGTTTGGCGGCCACGGCGGTCGCGAACACGGCGCCCCTGGTCCACGAGACCGCCCATGGCATGGGGCTGCCGCGCCGCCACGAGATAGCGTCGCTGCTGTAGGAGTGCCGCTCGCAGCTGCTCTCCATCGTCTTCGTGGGATTCGGCCGTTCCATCGGCGAAGTGGGGGCGGTTTCGCTCGTGGGTGGAAACGTGTTGCACAAAACCCGCGTTATGACGACGGCCATCATGTACGAGACGAACCAGGGGCATTTCGGGTATGCAGTAGCCCTCGGCATTGCGCTGCTCGTCGTGTCGTTCATCATCAATTCGCTGGCGCTTTCCCTGCGCGAGCGCACGTCTCCGCCCGAATCCGAAGGGGCGCGCAGCCACACGCGCAGCGGCAAGCTGGGCGGTGCGCGGTAATGACACGTTCGTTTTCCTTGCATATGCAGGCTCTGCGCAAGCAATATGGCGAGCGCATGGTCCTGGACGTGGATGGCCTGACCCTGAAATCGGGCTGCGCCTATGCGCTCGTGGGCCCGAACGGCAGCGGCAAGTCGACGTTGCTGAAAGTGCTCGCGGGCATCATGGACCAGTCGTCGGGCTGGGTGGAGGTCGAAGGCGATGCGGATCGGGATGCGCTTTGCGTCGGGTACATGCCCCAGAAAGCCTATGTGTTCGGGTTCTCGGTGTTCAAGAACGTTGCCCTTGCGCTCAGGGGTTCTGGCCTGCCGCGCGAGGAAGTGCAGGAGCGTGTGAGCAGCGCGCTTCGGGAAGTGGGAATGGCCGACTTCGCCAGACAGCGCGGCAATGCCCTTTCGGGCGGCGAGGCCCAGCGCGTGGCGCTTGCCCGCATGCTCGTGCAGAACCTGGACGTGGTGTTGCTGGACGAGCCCACGGCGTCCATGGACATCGCGGGCACGCTTCTCGTCGAACAGGCCCTGCATCGCTACCGCGAGCGCACGGGCTGCTTGCTCGTCGTGGCCACGCATGCGCCCTCGCAGGCGCGTCGCATTGCCGATCGGGCTATCATGCTCAGCTCGGGGCGGGTCGTGGAGTGCGGGGCAACGGAGCAGGTCCTTTCCGACCCCGAAAGCCCCGAAGGCAAAGCCTTCCTGTCGTACTGGGCAATCTGAGGGGGCATGAGGACCGATGCAGCTGGCAGGTCATGGCCAGCTGCGCCGGCTTCCTTGTCGATTGCCTTGAGTGCGCTAGCGGATGAAGTTTGTCATGCGGCCCTGCTCCTTGGGCGGCAGGCCGTACTGTTCGCGGCCGAGCGCGATGCTTTTCATCAGAAACGCCATGTTGCGGGCCAGCGTGCGCATTTGCAGCATGCCCTCTTCGTCCTGCGCCGCCTCGCCCGGCAGGCGCCCATGGGGGCCGTTCCAGTACTGCCCGGAGGCCACCGGCATGCCCGATATGGTGAAGTACTTGTTCAGCTGGTCGAACGTGGCGGTAATCCCACCACGTCGGGCAACGGCCACGGCGGCGCCCACCTTCATGGTCTTGTCGATGCGCCCGCTGCTGTAGAACAGGCGGTCGAGCAACGCCACGAGCGACCCGTTCGCGCTGGCGTAGTACACGGGCGTCCCGACGACCAGCCCATCGGCTTCTGCCAACTTGCCGGCGCATTCGTTCACGAAGTCGTCGAACACGCATTTGCCCAATTCCGCGCATTTGTTGCATGCGATGCACCCGCGCACGTCCTTCGTGCCTATCTGCACGGTTTCCACTTCGACGCCTTCGGCGGCAAACACCTTTTCCATCTCGGACAGCGCGACTGTCGTATTGCCGTCCTTGCGGGGACTGCCGTTTATCATAAGCACTTTCATGGGCGATTCCTCTCTCGTTCTCGAACACTTCCCTAGGCATTATATTCAAGTTGCAGCCTTGGCGGGCAACCGGGTTATCCATTCCTTACCTAGCCGTCCAGGCGGCCGAGCGCGAGGGGCGTGTTGGCTGAAACTGCGCGTAGAATGCAGCGTTGCATTTATTGGCCTGTTTGCTCATCTTATGGCGAAGTGCGTTATCATGAAAGCAGATGCAAAAGCCGTTGAAAGGAGCAATGCATGGCAAGCAAGCAGAAAATGAGCGACTATCTGGCGGAATGCGGAACATTCTATGTAGCCACGGTGGACGACGGCGCTCCGGTCGTGCGCCCGATTGGCTTCCAGATGTGCCACGATGGCGAGCTGTATTTCGGCATCGGCACTCACAAGGCCGTGTTCGCGCAGATTCAGGCCACTCCCAAGGTAAGCATTGCCGCCACCAAGCCCGACGGGCAGAGCTGGATTCGCATTAACGGCACGGTCGTGTTCGACGACGACCCGGCGCTCGTGGACGCGGCGTTCGAGGCAATGCCCTTCCTGAAGCCGCTCTACGAGGGCAATGGCTGGACGATGGGCATCTTCCATTTGGGCAGCGGCGTTGTCACGTACTACGAGAACCTTATGGCGCCAGTGGAAACCGAGGAGTTCTAAGGCGCTGGCGCCTGCCGGCGAATCGTGCGGCGTCGGAACGGGCCGGGATATGCTTTCCCGGCCCGTTCTGCGCTTCGTGCGACTAATCGGCGTTTCGCTTGCGCGCGGTGCGTTTCTTGCGCGCAGCTGCCTTTTGCGCGTCGGTTTTCGGCGCGTAGTCCCGGTCATAGCCGGGCACGCCCCCGTGCGATACGGCCCAGAAGTACAGGCTGGCCACGCTGCCGTAGGGGCTGAAGCGGCGGCGGTACTTCTCGAACATTTTGCGCGTAACCTTGCGGTGGTGGTAGACCATGCGCATGCCGCGGTGGATGCCCAGGTCGCCGAAGCTCAGCACGTCGGGTCGGCCCATGTGGAACAGCAGCAGCATTTCAGCCGTCCAGGTTCCGATTCCCTGCAGAGAGCTAAGGGCGGCAATGGCCTCGGCGTCGTCCATGTGCTCCACGGCGGCCAGGTCGAATGCGCCCGATTGCACGCTCTGGGCGAAGTTCCTTATGTATTCGGCCTTTTTGAACGTCATGCCACATGCCTGCAGGTCCTCGATGCTCGTAGCGACTATCGTGGCGGGCACTACCTCGCCGAGCAAGTCGCGCAGGCGCGCCCACACGGTGTGCATCGCGGCGGTTGAAATCTGCTGGCCCACGATGTGGTGCACCACCGACGAGAACAGGTCGCCTTCCTCCATTTCGCGGTGCACGGGGCCGACGGCGTCGATGGCCCGGGCCAGTTTGGCATCCCTCGATTTCAGGTATGCGATGGCCTCGTCGCCGTATTCGAAATAGCGCGTCATGCGATGGCGCCTTTTCCCGTCGATGCCGCAACGGCGGCTTCGAAGAATCGATGCGCTGCATGGGGGTCGCCTTCAAGGGCCGTGCCCTTCTTCGGCCGGCGAAACGCATCTACCCGAACGCGTTCGTGTTCGAGCAGCTTCACTTTCATGTCGATGCCGCCGCCGAACCCGGTAAGGCTGCCGTTCGCCCCGAGCACGCGATGGCATGGCACGATAAGGCAAAGCGGGTTGTGGCCGACGGCGCCGCCCACTGCCCGCGCCGAGGAGCGCTTGCCGGTTTCGCAGCCAATGCGCTCGGCGATGGCGCCGTAGGTCGTGATCTGGCCGTAGGGGATGTCGAGCATCGCCTCGCGCACGCGCAGCTGGAAAGCGGTGGCGCGCGCTGCCAGCGGCAGCTCGCGTGGATCGGGCGCGGCACCGGCGAAGTAGCGGTCCAGCCACGAACGTGCCTGTTCGAAGATGGGCAGGTCGTCGCGATGCGTTAACGCGCCGTCTATTCCACAGCCGAAATAGCGGTCGTTGTCGAACCAGCAGCCGATAAGGGAGGTGCCATCGCTTGCCAGCGTAAGCCTGCCGATAAGGCCTGAATCATACGTGGTGAAATAAGCCATGCGCTACCTTCCCCCGGCATTTTGTCTCGTTTACGGCCTAGCCAGCGGCGGGGAGAGGGGTGAGGGCGATTCTGCAGGCGCATTTTCTGATATATGCCAAAGCAGAGCCGAAGCCAAGCCCGAATCCCCTCTCCCCGTCCCCGCTGCCGGCTAGGCCGTGAAAAGCAACTCTCATTGTAGCGCAAACGGAAAACCCCGCCGTGCACGCCCGCGCCAAATGGGGTGCGGATATGAGACAATGCGGCCATGCGGATGTTTGCAGCCGTCCTGGCCCGTTAGGGTCCGAGGCGAGCAAGGGGGTGCGCCATGAACCCTGCGAAGCGGGTGTACGAATACGCGCGGCGAAATTTCAACGAGGTATACCACTGCACCTTGAACCCCGACAGGCCGGGTGTGGTGCGCATCTATCTGGTTCCGCCCATCGTGGAAGAGGGGCAAGACGTGGGCGCGAGCGTTGCCATCATAAACGGGCAAGACGTTATCCCGGTGAACACGTCGTGGAGCATCCTGCTCATCGAATTCATCCGCGCGGTTAACCGCTATGACGGCAAAGCCGTTACCGACCAGGACCTCCAGCAGATTCAGCGGGAAACCTGCAAAGCCGTGCGCAAGGTGTATCCCTTCATTGGCAAGAAGCGCCTGCAAGGCGACATCCTTACTATCATGAAAACGTTTGCGCAGGTGGCACGGGGCGAGGCGGTGGACGAACCAATCGAATACGTACCACTCGGCGAATATGCGCCCTTCATGCGCGCGCCTCACCGCATGGATGCGATGGTAAGCGCCATGGCGCGGGATGGCCGCTGGAACTGCAACCAGAAATGCGTGCACTGCTATGCCGCGGGGCAGCAGCAGGCGGAAGAGCCCGAGCTGACGACCGATGAATGGAAGGCGATCATCGACTCGTGCCGTGCGGCGGGCGTAACGCAGATAACGTTCACGGGCGGCGAGCCGACGATGCGCGACGACCTGTTCGAGCTTATCGACCATGCCCGCTGGTTCGTAACGCGCCTGAACACGAATGGCATTCGTCTTACGCGCGACTACTGCACCCGTCTGCGCGACGTATCGCTGGACAGCGTGCAGGTAACCTTCTATTCAAGCGACGCCGACGTGCATGATAGGCTGGTGGGAGCGCATCGCTTTGCCGATACCGTGGCCGGCGTGGAAAACGCGTTGGCTGCGGGGCTGAACCTGAGCGTGAACACGCCTCTGTGCACGGCGAACCGCGACTACGTGAAGACCTTGGAATTCCTGCATGCAAAAGGCGTTACCTATGTAACATGCTCGGGGCTGATAACGACGGGCAATGCCGCCAAACCCGAATCGGAGCGCCTGCAGCTCGGCGCCGACGAGATTAAGCAAGTGCTGCAGGAGGCCGTGGAGTTTTGCCATGCGCGCGACATGGAGATAAGCTTCACCTCGCCCGGTTGGATCGAGCCGGGATTCTGCAACGGCCTGGGCTTGAACGAGCCATCGTGCGGTGCGTGCCTGAGCAACATGGCCATAACGCCCGGCGGTCATGTCGTTCCCTGCCAAAGCTGGCTGGGCGGCACCGTGCTCGGCGATATGCGCACCGACGCTTGGGAAGACATCTGGGATAGCGAGCGCTGCTTCCAGATACGGGCGGCGTCGGCGAAGATGGACGGGTCCTGCCCGTTGCGCAAGCATGCGGATGCGGGGGAGGCGATGGCATGAAGACGAGGATGCTGGCCGCGTTTCTGACGTTCGTCGTGTTCGCAGTTGCTCCGTTTGCGCAGGCATGGGCGGCGCCGGGTGACCTGGACGAGATTATCGCCTACGACATAGCAGTTGATGTGAACGAAGACGCAACGCTGAACCTGACGTACCATATCGAATGGAAGGTGCTCGACTCCACCTCGGACGGGCCTCTCACCTGGGTGCGCATCGGCATTCCCAACAAACATTACTACGCCATGGAGGGCCTGAACGACACGGTCAGGAAGATTTCCTACGATTCGTCGAGCGGAAGCTATGCGCGCATAGATTTGGACCGAGCCTATCATGCCGGAGAAGTGGCCAGCTTCGATTTCAAGTTGGTGCAGGACTACATGTACCAGGTGGGAAGGGACAACCAGGGCGAAGCCGTTTTCGAGTTCACCCCGGGGTGGTTCGACGACATACAGGTGGACAAGCTTTCCGTGCGCTGGAAGGCCGACAAGGTGGACCGCATTGCGCCGGCGGCCTTGCAGGTTGGGGGCTACTACACCTGGGAGACGAGCCTGTCCAAAGGCGAACGCTACACGGTGACGGTGGCCTATCCCGACGACGCGTTCAACTTCGACATTAACAAGACCATAGAAACCGCCACGACTAAGGGTTCGTACGATGACGAGGAGGATTCGGTCTTCGATGCTGTCGCGGGCCTGTTCGTGCTCGGCTTCTTCGCCTTCATCTTCTGGGGCATCTATCGGTTCTTAAGGGCCGTCGCAGAAAGCGTTGCGCGCTTGTTCGGACTGACGTCGGGATTCACGACGGGCAAGAAGATTACCCGCACGAAGGTGGTGTACTACCCGACGTGCCCGAGCTGCGGCGCGGCACGAGCGGAAGGCAAGGAGTCATGCGAATACTGCGGGCGCAGCCTCGTGCAGAGCAAGGAGGTCGTGTCGGAATCGGATATTCCGAAAGAGGAAAAGTCGCTTCGACGCAAGACGTCGAACGGGGAGTATGCCTACCAATCGGAGCCGAACACCTTCCTGCGCGTGCACGTCGTGCCCGTCGCTCCGTCGCGTTCTTCCTCTCGCCATCGCAGCTCGGGTTCGAGCAGCTCGTGCGCGTGCGCCAGCTCGTGCGCGTGCGCCTGCGGCTGCGCGTGCGCCTGCGCATGCGCCGGCGGCGGCCGGGCGGGTTGCTCGACGAAAGACTTCTACCGCACCGACCTGAAGCTAAGCCAGCTGGAACGCATGATGTGACGACCCGCCGTCCAGGTCAAAAGCAACCCTTGCCTTCACGTTCGTTTCCAATCGCACGGCCTATGCGGTGCACTGCTAGAATGGGCCGGGAGAAGTGTTCTTCCGGCCCATTCCCCTGCGGGCGGCTTGCTAAAATCGACGCCATGGATGTGCCGTTGTCTTGCGCTCTAGCTGGCGTGCGTATTCGGCAAACCCTGGGATGGCGAAGCGCAGAAATCCGTTTGAGGTTTCGGCCATGCTGGCGGTCAGCAAGCGCTTCTTATGCTGCGACATGCAGTTGTTCCACGGCAACGAGATGATTGGCCTCGTCAATGCCAAGACGATTGTCGTTTGGGGTTCGAACCCCGCGGTCTCGCA
>ODAI014292042.1_pt1 | contig 11395 bp, 10 predicted proteins | sample 1539321 | NCBI WGS metagenome assembly ODAI01 (sample SAMN02144231, study PRJEB22623) | gut metagenome | biome: sheep rumen | host: Ovis aries | place: New Zealand
CATCGAGCTTTATAAGAAAGATGTGAAGGAGGCCACTTCGCCTGATGTGTCCAAGCTGCTGTCTGAGCTCAAGCAGCCGCCCGGCAGTGTAGACAGGCACAGGAAATCCAGCCACGGAGTGCTGGTGGAGGGGGAAAGCGGCCTCCTGGTGCGTCTGGCCCGTTGCTGCAACCCCATTCCCGGTGACCCCATCACGGGCTATATCACCCGTGGACGCGGCGTATCCGTACATCGCTCAGACTGTCCCAATGTCATGAATGATGCGGATTTTTCCCGCATGATCGAGGTGGCCTGGGATATTGGCCTTGACAAGGTCTACACTGTAGAGCTGGAGATTATCTGCAATGACCGCAGCGGCATGCTGGCTGAGCTGCTGGCTGTGCCCTCTGAGATGCGCATGAATATCCGCAGCGTCAATGCCAATCCCAACCGCAACAACAAGACGTCCACGGTGATTCTGGGGCTGGATGTGAAGAACTCCAGCCAGGTGGGGCAGATCATGACCCGCCTGCGCCGGGGGAAAGACGTCTACAGCGTCACCCGCAAGATTGGCGGGGCAAATAAAGGAGGAGAGTAAGTGGCTCTGAAGATATATACCATTCCTACGGCACCCATTGAAGAAAACTGCTACGTGGCTTTCGACGAGGAAAGCAAAGAGGGCTTCATCGTGGACCCTGGCAATGAGGCAGAGAAGATTTTTTCCCGCATTCAAGGGGAAGGCATCAAGGTGCAGGCCATCCTGCTCACCCACGGTCATTGGGACCATATCGGCGCTGTGGAGGAGTTGCGGCAGAAGCTGGGAGTGCAGGTGCATATCCACGGTGATGATGCCGCCATGCTGACGGACAGCCGTCAGAACCTCTTTGCCTACATGGCAGGGGGCACCATGGAGGGAGAGCCTGCGGACAAGGTGTTCCGTGAGGGAGCGGTTTTCCCCTGTGGCAGCTTCAGCTTCAAGGTTATCCATACCCCGGGACATACCCCTGGCGGCTGTTGTTTCTACTCTGAGGAGGCGGGAGTGCTCTTTTCCGGGGACTCCCTATTTGCTGAGGAAATCGGACGCTGTGACTTCCCCGGCGGCTCCCTCAGAAGCCTGGTGGGCAGTCTCAAGGAAAAAATCCTGCCCCTGCCGGAGGAGACCAAGGTCTATCCGGGACACGGCCCTGCTACCACGGTAGGCTGGGAACGTGTGCATAACCCTTATCTTAGTTGATTGGAATGGAGAAAACTGATTCTATGCGTCTGGTTGTAGGCATTTCCGGAGCCAGCGGCTCGTTGTTGGGCTATCATCTGCTCAAGTCTCTCAGGGAGTTTCCTCAAGTGGAAACCCAGCTCATCATCACGGAAGGTGCCAGGGAAACCCAGGCCTGGGAAACGAACCTCAAGGTGGAGGACTTCACGGCTTTGGCCGACGTGGTCTACGATAATAAAAATCTGGCCGCCAGCATTTCCAGCGGTTCCTATCCCACGGACGGCATGATCATCGTGCCCTGCAGCATGAAGACCGTGGCTGGTATCGTGGCAGGCTTTGCAGATAATCTGCTGCTGAGAGCCGCAGATGTGTGCCTCAAGGAGGAGCGCAAGCTGGTGCTGGTGCCACGGGAAATGCCCCTGTCCCGCATCCACCTGCGCAACCTCAAGGAGGCGGCAGACTACGGCTGCACAATAGTTCCGCCCATGCTGACTTTTTACAATGGGGCAGATACTCTGGAACGGCAGATGGATCATATTGTGGGCAAAGTGCTGGCAAGATTCGGCCTTAGCTACGGCAGATTCGTGCCCTGGCAGGGAAAATAGATAAAGCAAGGCCCCAAGGAGGCCGCATCTATTATGTGCGGCAGCCTTGGGGCTTTTTGAGTCACCAGTCAGTTCATTTATTTTTTTTGTATACGCCAATAGTCAGGGCATTGATGAAAGGCAGTTTATCGCCTGCTTTGCGCATGATGGCTGCTGTGGCAACAGAAAGGCAAAGGACTGCACAGTAGAAGGCCAGGGCAATGCCTGCTGTCATGAGGTGCCCGCTCTTTGACAGGGCCAGTGCCAGGTACCCGATAAAGAAGGGGTGGACCAGATAGGCAAAGTAGGAATGCTTTCCTAAAATGTGCAGCAGGTTCTTCAGCCACTGGGGATAATTGTTGTAAGTGAAGATGGTGAAGAAGAACAGGGAGGCGCAGATGGTGTAGGCAATGCCTGCCGGGCACAGCTGATGGGCGGTGTTGATGGCCTCAAGCTGGGTATAGCCTTTAGGGCCAAGCAGATAGTAATAATAGGCCAGCAGGGAAGCCATGCTGAGGAAGAATCCTGCTGTCACCAGGGCGCGGCGCCTCTGCATGAAGGATTGGAAGGCTTCTATATGCACAGCCAGCCACCCACCCAGCACAAAGATGAAGATGTAGTGCATGACCCAGTAATTGAGCCGGTACATGAAGAAAGGCTTCAGGAGCGAGTCATCGGGCAGGCTGTAGACAAAGAGGTTTAAAGGCTCCGAGAAGCTGGACCAGTAGTCGAACATCACCTGCAAGCCCAGGAGGAAGATCAGCCAGAGCATGTCAAGCTTCTTCACCATTTTTATCCACAGGGGCATGAGCAGGTAGAACCATAAGAGCAGCACCAGGAAGTAAAGCTGGTATTTTGCCACCCCGAAGAAGAGGATGCCGCAGAAATACAGGGGACTGGGCAGTGCCGAGCCGTAAAGCCAGCTGTCATGGACAAGGTAGAAGACTGACCAGACCAGATAAGGTATGAGTACGGTTTTCCAGCGCTTCTTGAGGAACTGGCTGTAGCTCCAGTTGTCAAGGTCAAGGTTGTAGAACAGCCCGAAGGCAGAGATGAAGAAGAAGATTGGCACGCTGAAGCGGGTGAAAATCTCAAAAAGAGCTGTCAGATGTGCATTGGAGGCAGGATTCCCTATATACTGCGAGCCCACATGAATACCGATGACTCCCATCATGGAAATGCCCCGGATATACTCGATGGCCGGCAGCCGCGGCTTCCTGGGGGACGCGGCAGGATTATTTTCTTGCATGAAATAAAACTCCCATCTATATGTGATACCTGCTAATTCTATCATAAATTGCCGGGAGAAGGAATAAATGAAGACAAATAGCTTCACTAGAAGGGCTTTGTGGTGTAAAATAGAATGTAACAAGTATACATGTGAGCTGACCAAGGAGGGGCGGCGGGCAGGTATATAGACCTGAAACTAACTATAGCTGCAAGGAAGAATGACACAGTACTGTATTTAGAATGGAGCTGCATAATTATGATGGCACTCAACTTCCAGGCATCCAAGCACAAGAAGATGCTGATGGAACGCACCAAGACCTGTACCGTTCGTCTTGGAGATGTTAGCAACCTTTACCCTGAGGGAGCCGTGGTCTGGATTACCGTGGGCAAGAAGGGCGAACCCAAGCATAAGCTCTACTCGGCTTATCTGGACAAGGTCAGAGTCAAGACCATGGGCACCCTGACTTCCAATGACCTGGGGCATCAAAACCCGGAGATAAATTCCAGGGAAGAATTGATAGCTGACTTCGAGCGCATCTACAAACGCCGCATACTGCCTGAAGATACAGTGACGGTTATTTATTTCACCGAGGTACATGAGGATATGTAATCCTATCGCAGTCAAAACCCCCGATTGGAGCAGTGGGCTCTGTCGGGGGTATTTTACGGCATGGGCTATTCAGCTGTTGTTGTATAGCGGGGTGAGCTTTATTCCTTCCCGCCAGCCCAGCATGTTGGCGGTACCTGAGGGGAGCTCCAGGCAGGCTTGGGCGGTGAAACAGCAGGTGAAGCCCAGCCAGGGTCTGAGGTGGGGGACAATCTTTATGATTTGATAGTCATTGTCAAGGAAAACAGCATCTATGGGAAAGTTCATGAACATCATGTGAATGCTGCTGCAAGGGGAAAGGAGCAGGCCTTGTCCCTCTGGCAGGGATTTTTTTCCCATCAGCCCCAGGAATCTGGCGAGGAAATTATCTGCCACTTTAGCTTCTATAGAATTGTTTTCTGTAGAGAGTATCAGGGTTTTCATAGAAGGTTCCTCCAGGTATGTGAGATAGTTGATCAGCAGGAGAAAGGCAGGTGGGTATATGTATGCAGCAATCATGTGTCTGGCTCTGGTATTGGCCCTCTGGGCTTCAGAGTGGATAGATTCATTATATCAGCGCGAGAGGGAAATACTGACATTCCCGGAGAAGATGAGGGCGTCTGCTTTTCGACTGCCGCTGCTTGTCCTGGGATTTGGAGGGATGGCAATCATTCTCTCGGGAGAAGCTATGCAGCTGACTGAAGCTGCCAAGCGATTGCTCCTTGCCTGGTTCCTGTTGATGACCATGGTAACGGATTTTGAGCAGCATCTTATCTTTGACAGGATGCAGATGCCCTTTGCAGTTCTTGCCCTGCCCTTTATTTTCCTGGGGGGGCAGTTTGCCGACCATTTGCTGGCGGCTCTGGCAGGCGGCGGGAGTTTTCTCATTTTATCGCTGATAACCAAAGGAGCCATAGGCGGGGGCGATATAAAGCTGATGTCTGTGCTGGGACTTTGGCTGGGAACCGAAAACTTGACAAGGATTGCCATAGGTGGATTCCTGTTATCTGGCCTTGTGGCTATGGCAATGCTGCTCTCAAGGCGGTGGAAACGCGATGAGCGCTTTGCCTACAGTCCTTACTTCTCGTTGATTGCCCTGGCGCTGCTGGTGAATTGAAAAGCCTTCCCGCATGTTGGGAAGGCTTTTTGATCATGCTTCTAATTCATCAGCCAGTTTGTACCCGTCTCTGCCTTGTTCTTTTACACTGCGGAGGGCCAGGCCTGCGGCGTGGAAGAGGTGGTGGTAGGTCTTGCCGTTGTGGGGGGCTACAGCCACGCCCACGCTGGCGGTGAGGCCTATGTTTTTGTCGTCCATAGTGAAGTTCCTCGTCATCTCGTTGATGAGCTTGGCCTTTTTGACGATGATGTCCATGCCCGACTGCTGGTCGATGATGACGATGAATTTATCTGCTTCCAGGCGGCCCACGCAGTCAGTGGAGCGGAAGCAGCCCTTCAGCTTCCTGGCATATTCATGCAGGAGCCTGTCACCGTATTCCTGTCCCTTGCCTTCATTGACTTCATGGAAGTTATCCAGGTCGACAAGGTAGATGGAGATGAGCCCCAGAGATTCGGGTTCATCGTATTCCCTGAGCTTCCTGCGGCAGAACTCCTCCATGGAAATCCGGTTGTAAAGCCCCGTCAGATCATCTCTCTTGCCCTCGTTGCGCAGGCTCTCATGGATGCTCTGGATTTCCGTGAGGGCCTGGGTGATATCTCCCAGTTCATCATTGGAAATCTCAGGGAGTATATCGTTATTTGTCTTGCCCTTGACGATGTTGGAGGCCATCTTGTTGATTTCCAGCAGGGGGCGGGAAATCCTGGCAGCCAGCATATAGGCTATCAGATTCACGAAGAGCATTATGACCAGTCCCAGGATAAAGCCCTTGGACAGGACGCTGCTCACGGCAGAATTGATGACACTGTAAGGGGTGATGGTGAGGATGCCCCAGCCAGTGACTTTATCCCTGGAATAAGCAGCTATGCAGTCTTCGTCTTTGAGGTCAAGGCGGACTATGCCTCTGTCGCCGTCCAGTTTCTCGGAAATCTGCGCTACCTCCTGTGAAAGGTCCGTACCGCTGGCATAAGCGCCGTCTTCGTCCGTGCTGGCGATGACATGGTTGTCACGGTCTGTGAGGATGAGGGTGCTGCCGTTGGTGTTCTGGTCATGGATGAACTTCTGCACCTTGTTCAGGTAGAAATTCCTGTGTACCAGACCGATGGGGCGGTTCTGGTCATCCAGGACAGGCGTGGCTATGACTACTACCAGCTGGCCGTTGGACATGCTGACCATGATATCGGAAATGTAGTCATGTCCTGCCATGACTTCCTGGAAGTGCTTGCGGCTGGACATATTGATCTTGGTATTGTTGTCCGTGCGTATGCGTTGCTGGCCGTTGCCATCGGTTACGGCGGTGAGGTTGTTGTCCTGGAAGATATCATTGATGTTGTCCAGTATCTTTCGGATAGTGGCTTCGTCTTTGGGGTTGGGATTCTGCAGGTATCTCTTTACCACTGGAGTGCTGGCCAGGGTGCGCAGCACATAGAGATTCTTGTCTTCCAGTTGGGTCAGGTGTTCGCCTATGGTCACATTCCTTGACCAGTTGTCCTCCCGGGCACGCTGGTCAAGGTCCATGATATTATTCCAGCCGATGAAGATGATGGTGGCAATGAAGGGGATAGCCCCCATCATTGCCAGAAGCAGGAATAACTTGTTCTTGATGCTCTTGCTGCTCATTACTCTGCACCTCGCGTTATCTGCCTTTTATCGCTTTTAGGGTTATCCTTCCATCTCATCTGCCAGCTTGTAGCTGTCCCTGCCATGCTCTTTTACATCGAAGAGGGCCAGGTCAGCAGCGTGGAAGAGGTGGTTGTAGGTTTTGCCATTGTGGGGGGCGACGGCTACGCCGATGCTGGCGGTGAGGCCTGCATTCTCTCCGTTGACAACAATGTTTCGGGCGACCTCATTGATACGGGCTACCTTCTTCTTGATGGTTTCCTTGTCGGGCTGATTGTCCAGGACCACGACGAATTCATCAGCTTCCAGGCGGCCTATATAGTCTTTCTCCGAGAAGTTTTCCTTGAGGCCCTTGGCAAATTCCTGGAGTACCTTGTCGCCGTACTGACGTCCTTCTTCCCGATTGGCCTTTTGGAAGTGGTCTATGTCCACAATGCAGATGGCGATCAAACCGGGATTGACAGCATCTTCGTAGTCGTGCAGTTTCCTGCGGCAGATTTCTTCTATGGACATCTGATTGAGCAGGCCGGTGAGCTTGTCTGTCTTGATTTCCTTGCGCAGCAGCTCATGTTTGTTGCGCATTTCGTCGATGGCCAGGGAAATTTCGCCCAGTTCATCATCACCGTATGAATGGAGTCTTTCTATGTCTGCATTGCCACTGGCGAGATTAGTGACAACCGTGTTGATTTTTTGCAGAGGCTTGGTGAGGCGTAGGGCAATCACATGGGCTATGGTAGTCACCAAGAGCAGAAGCAAAATGCCAAGAATAGCGCCTCTGGCGATGACATCATTGACTGTTGACCAGATGCGGCTGTAGGGGGCGATAGTGACGATGCTCCAGCCGGTACGCTGCCCCCGGGAGAAGGTAACCAGGCACTCTTCTCCTTTCAGCTTAAGCCGCGCTACGCCGTTCGTACCGTCCAGAGCCTGGGAAATCTGCCCGACTTCCCCGGACATGTTCTTGCCTTTGGGGTAGATTTCGTCCTCAGTACTGATGATGACATTGTTTTCACGGTCCATGATGATGATATCGAGATCGTCCGTGTTTTGGGCATTGAGGAAATTCTGTATCCTGTCCAGGCTTAGATTCCTTTGCACCATGCCAATGACCCGATTGCTATCGTTGAAGACAGGAACTATCTGCACAAATATCTGTTCGCCGGTGGACATGGCAATCATGGCATCAGAAATGTATTCGTGCCCGGCTGCAGCCTCCTGGAAATACTTGCGCGAGGAGGTGTTCACATGGGGGGCGTCATCGGTGCGGATAAGCTGCAAACCATTGAGGTCCGTGACGGCTATAGGATTGGTGTCCTGGAAAGTGTAGTTGGAGCTCTTGAGCAGTTTGGTCAGGATTTCCTCAACGTGATGGTTGGCAGGGTCGGTGAGATATATCTTCATGGCAGGAGATACTGACAAGGAGCGGAGTACATAGAAATTTTTGTCCAGTTCCTGGCTCAAGTGTTCCTTGATGGCGAGGTTCTTGTTCCAGTTGTCTGTACTGGTATGCTGCTCCATGTGTATCACACTGCGCCAGCCAATGAAGGTAACGGCGGCAACGAAGGGGATGGCTCCCAGAAGAGCCAGGATCAAAAATAGTTTGGTTTTGACGCTTTTAGTGCTCATCCGTGTACACCTCTCAAAAAAATTCGACACTTTTCCTTTGTCTTATAGGCGAGCCATTTTATTTGTTTCAATTCTGTTTATAAAGCAAATCTCCTGCCTTAATAAAACAAATTTCAGATATTTTCCACGAGGGAATCTGATTTGTAAGGAAAAAGCAAATAGTGATAATAAGGGAGAGGTGCGTATATATAAGTACATTGTAAATAGACAGAAATATTGCGGGGGGGGGACTCTTATGTTATAATGAAATGTAGAGGAAATGGTAAACGGAAGGTAAAAAAAAAGTTTACACTTGGGAGATTTCCTACTGGAAAAATCAGAATAATTGCGTTATAATAAACAAATGAGATGAAAATAAAATGAAAATCGAGGGGATGCCAATGTTTTCCAAGATATTGGATGTTTTGAACGATTTGAAACCCAAGCACTTGTTGATGCTGGCGGGAACTACGGCGCTGCTGATGTTTGCGGTGGTCTATTTTGCTTTGTCAGCCCTTACTGATAAGGGGGAGAAGCCTGTGGTGACTGTTGCGCCACAGGAAATCACCAGGTCCGTGGTGGTGGCCAGGAGCGACATACCGCCCAATACGCCTATCCAGGAGGATATGCTGGAGATAAAAGAGATGCCGGCCAATATTGTGCCCAAGGGTTCCATCATGGTCATGAAGGACATCCTGGGACAGCCGGCTGCCTCCACTATCTACGCTGGTGATATCCTCACCATGTCCAAGGTCTTCATGGACAAGAGTCATACAGGCTTCTCCGGCTCCATCCCGGACAACTGCCGGGCAGTGTCTGTGGGAGTAAGCGAGATTACCGGGGTGGCAGGCTTTGCCAAGCCCGGGGATTATGTGGACGTAATCCTGGTAGAAAAGAGCAAGACGGGGGCTTCCAGCCGTTTCCTGCTGCAGAATGTGCTTCTGCTGGCGGTGAACCAGAATGCGGCAGCCAAGGAGAGTTCCCAGGGTGAGGACTCAAAGAAAGCAGCAGCCAAGCCTGCTATCGCTACCCTGGCACTCACGCCTGATGATATGCTGGAGCTGGTATCTGCTTCGGCAGTGGGGGAGATATATCTGGCCCTCAGGCCCTTCCACTCCAAAGATATTTACACAGGCTTTGGGGAGTTCAACTTGAAATCCTCACAAGTGGAGACGGTAGCGCCTGCTGCCAGCACGATGCCTGCCCAGGCTGCTCCGGCGTATCAGCCGCCTGTGGCAGCTGCACCGCAGCCTGAGGCTCCTGTAGCCTCCTCTGGCATTCGGATCATACAGGGCGATAAAATACTTGGGAAGTGAGGGTATCTGTCTTGAAGAAGGGAATATTTAGCAGTTTGGGAATAATGGCAGCCAGTTGCTGCCTCATGGCACCGTCACCTGTATTTGCTTCTGAACTTATTTCTATAGATATGCACAGTTCACGCTGCATCTCCATGCCTGACAGCATTACGCAGATTGCCATAGGTGACCCGGAGATTGCCACGGTGGTGGAGGTGCCTTCTACAAATGATGAGTTCCTGTTGGTAGCTCACAAGGCTGGCACCACCTCACTCTTTGTCTGGACGGCTTCCGGCAATCGCTATGAATATGTGGTGGGCGTGTCTCCTGAGGATGCGGGACAGGCCAAGGTCATAGAGCATGTCATCAACCTGCCGGATGTCCATGTGAAGATGGTGGATGGCAAGATCATGCTCACGGGCACGGTGGAAAATCAGTATGAAAGAAATTACGCTGTGCGGACGGCACAGTTATTTGCAAAAAGTGCAGACAAAGGCGGTCTTAGCGTAGGCAGCAATGCCAATATGCGCATGGATACCCAAAGTCCACTGGACAGTGACAAAAAAAATACTCTTGGAAACGGCGAGCTGACGGATGATGGTTCTGTTATTGACCTCTTGCACATGGTTCATCCTTCTCAGATTCGCCTTGAGGCTCAGGTCATAGCCATCAATCCTTCTGACAGCAAAGATTATGGTATCAGCTATGGCTCGAATCCTGCCTACAAAACTGATGCTGATTCTGGTTCAGGTTCATATTTGTTTTCTGCTCCCAATATTTTCTATGCTGGTGAGTCTTATGGCGCCAAGGGGACGAGTTTTGCACACAACCCGTGGGAATGGCTGACGGCGGGGCATTCAAATATCAATGTGGCCATAGGCGCTTTGGTGACCAAGGGCAAGGCCAAGATTCTTTCCCGTCCCAGCATCACTACCATGAGTGGTGAAGCAGCCGTTATCCAGGTGGGCGGACAGATTCCATACACCACCAGGGATAGCAACGGCACTCCCAATACTGAATTCAAGGACTATGGTATCATCTTGCAGTTCAAGCCTGTGGTGGATGCGGAGAACCGTATCGTCACAGCCGTGCATACGGAGGTAAGCATGCCCAGCGGGGAGTCAGTTGACGGTCAGCCCATCTTGGATCGCAGGCGGGCAGATGCGGTGGTGACAGTTGGTTCGGATACCACCATGGTCATAGGCGGACTTATGGATTCCCGTGAATACAAGACTGTGCGGAAGTTCCCCTTCCTGGGAGATATTCCTGTGATTGGAGAGTTCTTCAAATACACCTCCCATACCAAGGACAAGCAGGAACTCATTATTCTGGTAACGCCGCATCTGGTGAATGAGTATGAAACTTCCCAGGCCAGGATGACTTCTGAGATGGAAGAATTCTACAATCGAGGCCGGCGTGTGGAGGCAGCCAGGAAGGATGTAGACCTGGATGCTCCTCTGCCAGACCCTCAGGATGAGAATGCTTCATCTCGGGAAAGTGGGGAAGCGGTACTTGAGGGCAAAGCGGAAACCAGAGAAAATAATTCCTCGGAAAATGGTTCCATCCTCGATAAATATCTGAACAAAGATGTGCTGCACAAAGGCACAGAACAGGACAGCAAGCAGAAGGAGTGATGCTTATATGGAGGGACATAGAAGTATCGTCATTGCTGTCTTCAGTACCTCTGCCGGCAGCGGCAAAACCATAACAGCCATCAATCTGGCGGCAGGGCTGGCCAAAGAGGGCTATCAGACCTGCCTGGTGGATCTTGATTTGCAATTCGGTGATGTGATGGGCTATCTTGACATGGTCAGCGATACGACCTTGGCAGATGCCCAAAGAGCTTTGGAGCGGAATGCAGCTTCCTTTCGGGTGGAGGATTACCTGACGGAATACAGCTGTGGCGGCGTTTCCTTTTCGGTGCTGCCCCCTCCCAGAGAGATAAACGATGCCTACATGGTGAATGTAGACACAGTGGCAGAAATCATCCGCCGCATGGGCAGCTTCAATTTCATCGTGCTGGATATGACGTCGGTCTTCAGTGCCTTGAACCTCGTAATGCTGGATATGAGCACAGTCATCAATTTTGTGGGCGTGGTGGATTTCCTGCCAGCGGTGAAAAACTACAAGGTGGGCTATGATACTCTCCTGCGTTTCGAGTATGAGGAA
>ODAI011498895.1_pt1 | contig 11394 bp, 8 predicted proteins | sample 1539321 | NCBI WGS metagenome assembly ODAI01 (sample SAMN02144231, study PRJEB22623) | gut metagenome | biome: sheep rumen | host: Ovis aries | place: New Zealand
AGCCGCGCCCTCTGTGACCACCCCCGCAACCTGACCGACGAGCAGATGCGAGCCCTGGCAGCCAAGGGCGGCGTGGCACAGACCACACTCTATCACGGATTCCTCAAGGCCGGCGACGAAGAGGCTACTATCCTCGACGCCATCGCCCATCTGGAGCACGCCATCAAGGTGATGGGCATCGACCACGTCGGACTGGGCACCGACTTCGACGGCGACGGCGGCGTCAGGGGTCTCGCAGACTCATCAGAACTCATCAACTTCACCCGCCAGTTGCTGGCCCGACGCTACAGCGAGCGCGACATCCAGAAAATCTGGGGCGGCAACTTCCTGCGCGTCATGACCATCGTACAGAACAGTAAGCAGTAATTATGAAACATCTGACAAGAATCCTCAGCATCGCCAGTATCGGCTGCATCATGGCAGCCTGCGGCTCACGGAAGAGCGTGACGGCCGAAGCCCCCATAGTGCCAGTAGGTCCTGCCTTCATCGCCGACAGCGCCTATCAGTTCTGCCAGCAGCAGTGCGACTTCGGCCCGCGCACGATGAACAGCAAGGCCCACGATGACTGCGGCCAGTGGATTGCCGACAAATTCACAGAATACGGCATGACCGTCACCACCCAGAAAGCCAGTCTGAAGGGCTACGACGGCACGATGCTGAACAGCATGAACATCATCGCCAGTTTCAAGCCCGAACTCAGCAGCCGCATCCTGCTCTGCGCCCACTGGGACAGCAGGCCGTGGGCTGACAACGACCCCGACGAAGCCAACTGGAAGCAGCCTGTGATGGCGGCCAACGACGGTGCCAGCGGCGTGGCCGTGATGCTGGAGGTGGCGCGGCTGATCCATCTCTGCACCAAAGAGAAAGCAGACTCGCTGAACCTGGGTGTCGACTTCATCTGCTTCGACGCAGAGGACTACGGCTTCCCTCAGTGGGAGACCGCCGACGACCCCGGCGACACCTGGGCACTGGGCGCACAGTACTGGGCAGCCCACCTGCACAAGGAGGGCTACACCGCCCGCTTCGGCATCCTGCTCGACATGGTGGGCGGACAGGGAGCCCGCTTCTATCAGGAACAGATGTCGCTCCACTATGCCCGCGACGTGGTGGACAAAGTGTGGAAGGCGGCCTCCATCGTCGGATTCAGCAGCATCTTCCCCACCGACACTGGGGAAGGCATCACCGACGACCATCTGCCCGTGAACACGACGGCCAGGATTCCGTGTATCGACATCATCCCCTACTACCCCGACTGCGAAGCCAGCAGTTTCGGACCTACGTGGCACACCGTCAACGACGACATGGCCCACATCGACAAAGCCACCCTGCAGGCGGTCGGGCAGACCGTCATTCAGGTATTATTCTCGGAAGCACCATAAAGATTCTTTTTTTCACCTCCTAAATATTACTATTATGAGACGATCAGTTTTAACTTTCATCACGATGATGCTCGTATCAGGCTTGCAAGCACAGCCTGTCAGCGAGCAGGAGGCTTTACAGAAAGCCCAGCGCTTCCTTCAGGAAAAGAACATCGCGAGTTCTGTCAAGACTGTCAGAACCCGCAGCAGTGCACAGGGAAATCCCTACAAGCACCTCTACCTATTCAATGCGGAGAACAATGGCGGTTTCGTGATCGTGGCAGGCGACAGCCGTGCCCGCGAGATTCTGGCCTACAGCGACCAGGGGCATCTCGACTACAGCCAGATGCCCGACAACATGAAGTGGTGGCTCAGCACCTACGACGAGAGCATCGCCTCCATCCCCGCTGACTACACGCCAGCCAAGACCAGGGCCGGAGCGTCCGCCAAGGCGGATGTGGCTCCGATGATGTCGTTCTCGTGGAGCCAGATTGCGCCTTACAACAAGTATTGCCCGCAGGGCTGTCTTGCAGGCTGCGTCCCCCTCGCCATGGCACAGATGATGGTGTACCATAAATACCCGACCAATCTGCCCGCCCTCGATGCCTACACTGACGCGAATGGTATCAATCTGCCTGCTCTGCCAGCCAACTATATGGACTATAATGACCTGTCAGGCGACAACCCCGCCCTGCTCGTGCGCTACTGCGGACAGGCTATGAAGGCCGACTACAGTGCAAATGCGACAGGTGCCCGTTCAGGAGGCATCCCATCGGTACTGTATAAATTCTTCGGATATGACCAGGGGGTGCACAATGTGTATCGTAACGCCTACAATTCAGAAGCCTGGGATGACGTGCTCTACAACGAACTGAGCAGCGGCCGGCCATTCATACTCTCTGGCCAGGTAAACAACGATTTAAACAATGGGCATACATTCATATGCCACGGTTACAGCCAGGGCTACTACGCAGTGAACTGGGGATGGGGCGGCTCACAGAACGGCTATTTCGCCATGCACGCTCTGACAACTACCAGTGGAGACTATTCCACAGACCTGGCTGCCTGTATCGGCATCCAACCCTCCGCCGGCGGCACGGCCAATTATCCGGCATTCTCACTGCTCACCATGGAGTCGGCCAGCGGCTATCAGGTCACCAGGACATCCTCGTCGTACGGCTTCAATGGCGTCAATTTCTACTGGCGAGTGAGGAATTCCTTACTGGAGAAAGCAGACTATGAACTGGGCCTGGCCATTATCAAGCCCGACGGCAATGTCAGTCTGCTGTGGAAGTATGATGCCATGTCGTTTGATGCGACCTTTAACGCCAATTCAACATCAACCGTCAACATTGGATCCGAATATGGAAACGGCACTTACAAGATAACGCTCATATACAAGAAACCCAGCGACTCCAGTTGGCAATACTGCCAGGGCTCCCTTTGGCGCTACGTGGAGGCCGTCATCAACGGCAACACGATGACATTCACGAACTATCCGACCTACGACGCGCCATATCCGACAGGGACGTATCCTCCCTACTATCCCGTCGACCCGGTTGATCCTCAGGATCCAGACCCCCAGAACATCGACTGGCCATCGGCCAATGCATCCATCGACTATCCCGTGATGAAGACCTCTTACGAAGAAGGGGTACAGATACAAGCCGGCGTCGACTGGACCACGCTGACAGGACTCGTCAACACCAAACTCGGCATCAGCGCCACCGACTTCACAAAATACTTCTGGGCCGACTGCTATACCGATGAGGACGAGGAGGTGCCTGCTGAAGATGCCAGCCTCGTGATACCACACGCCTATAACTACAACTGGGCGGGCGACTATGGCATGAACATGTACCCCATGCTGACCTTCAATCTGGGTGACGACTACTACGGCAATGGCGGCAACGTGCCTGAGACGGGTGACACCGATCCTGACTACGATGATGACCTGGTCATCGTGTTCTGCCCGAAGATCGAGGGAGCGTCAGGTCCTGTCATCTCCTTCCAGATACCCGAAGCGTATGCGGATTACTTGGTTGAGGACGAGACGAGCCCCCTCAACTTCACCCGCTGGGTGCGCTTCGTGGCCAAGTGGGACGCGCAGGGCAAGGTGGCTGCTCCCTACCGATACGTCTGGCTGAAACTGCCACTGGAGATCTCATGGAACGGATCACCCGACGGCATCAGCACAGTCAGAGCCGACAAGGCCGACGGCTATTACTACAACCTCAACGGGCAGCGGATAGACCGTCAGGGTGCGGCCTCACTCAGGAAGGGCATCTATATCCACAACGGAAAGAAGGTCATGATCAAATAGGCTCAAATCTGACCCGCCTCAACCATCAGGACAACACGTTCGGTGAGGCGGTCAGTGCCTTCGGCATCATACTGCTTCTTCAGGCTGGCACCAAAGGCCCAGGCAAACGTCTGCCAGAAGCCGGCACGGAAGGGACCCATGAAGGCCTGAATCATCTCGTAACTCGAAGAGTGGCATTCACGGTCGATCAACTTAATGAGAAGTTTACCTTGCGAATAGGTAAGCTTCTTCATTTTGGGCTTATAGGTCTTGAAGATCTCGCTCTCCACCCGCTTCATGTGAGCAGCCTTGGCCTCCTTGCTGGGTAGTGTCTCCAGTATCTCCGTCGTCTCATAAAGCAGTTGCTTGGCCTCCTTGGCCAGCGGCAGCACCTTCTTCACGTTGGTGACCAGCCGCATATAAGCCTTGGCCTGCTTCTTGTTCTTGAAAGTCAGTTGGGGATAGACGTAGACGTTGTTCATCTCCATGTACTGGATGCTGTCGCCCTGGAAGAGCACCTTGCCGACCTTCACCGTCGGCACGAAGGCAGGACTGTCCATCTCTGCCAGCACCTGCTCGGCAGTGACCCGCTCGTCCTGAGCACTTGTCACCAGACAAGCACCCGTCAGCATCAGGATGGTCAGCACACTACGCATATCGGCTGCAAAATTACGCAGTTTTTCCGACAGAGCGATGGATTAAACCGCAGATTTAGCATAAATTGCATAAAAAGATTTGAAAATGCATGGCAGAACCGGAAAAAAGTCGTATTTTTGCAACGTCTTAGACGAAACGTTAAACTTAAAACCGATCCTTATGAAAAGCAACTATGTGAAAGCCCTGCTTTGTGCGCTCCTGACAATAGCCGTCAGCAGCAAGGCTCAGACCAGACACCCTTGGGAAGACTATCTCGACGAAGTCATGATGCGCGAAGACGATGGCGAGGCCGTCGGAGAAGAGATGTATGAATGGCTGTGCGAACTGGAACAGCACCCTATGGACATCAATGCCGCCAGCAGAGAGCAACTGGAGCAACTGCCGTTTCTCACGGCACAGCAGGTGGAGGACATCATGGTCTACCAGTACCGATACGGCCCGATGAAATCGCTCAGTGAACTGCTGATGATCCCCTCGCTCGACAACGACCGACGGCAACTGCTCACCTATTTTATATATATAGGAAGAGAGCCGGAGCAGCCATCGCTGCCCCCGATAAAGGATATGGCCAGATACAGCAGACACGAACTGGTGGCTGCCGCACACATCCCCTTCTATCAGCGCAAGGGCGACCGGGAGGGCTACCTGGGCTATCCGTACAAACACTGGCTGCGCTACCAACTGACATACCGTGACCGCGTCAAACTGGGGCTCGTGGCCTCGCAGGATGCCAGTGAGCCCTTTTTCTCCAACCGCAACAGATGGGGCTATGACTACTACTCCGCCTATCTCCAACTGAAGCAGATAGGGCGGCTGGCCTCGCTCGTCGTGGGCCGATACAAGGTCGCAATGGGCATGGGAATGGTGATGAACAGCAGTTTCAGCATGGGAAAGATGGCAAGTCTGCAGAACCTGGGTCGTCCGACTAACCTGATCCGTCCGCACGCCTCGCGCTCAGAAGCCAACTATCTGCAGGGAGCCGCAGCCAGCGTCAACCTGACCAGACATCTGTCGGCCACGGCTTTCGCCTCATATCGCAGCATGGACGCCACCCTGAATCAGGACGGCCAGGCTGCCACCATCGTCACGTCAGGCTATCACCGCACGGAAAACGAGATGGAGAAGAAGAACAACCTGAAGAACACGAGCCTTGGAGGCTCTCTGCGCTACACCGCCAGCGGCTTCCATCTGGGCGCAAACGCTGTCTACACCCACTTGAGCCGACGACTGAGCCCCAACACTGCCATCCTCTACCGCCAGCACTACCCGCAAGGCACCGACTTCCTGAATGTCAGCACCGACTATGGCTACGTGAGCCACCGCCTGGCTCTCAACGGTGAGACAGCCCTTAGCGGCAACGGGGCACTGGCCACCATCAACAGCATCAGTCTGCAACTGGGCGGAAGCCTCAGCATCATGTCGCTGCAACGGTTCTACAGTTACCGTTATGCCGCGCTCTACGCCAGCAGTTTCAGCGACGGCGGACGGGTGCAGAACGAAAGCGGCATCTACCTGGGAGTCAACTGGCAGCCAATGCCCTCCCTCAAGGTCATGGCCTATACCGATTTTGCCTATGCGCCCTGGGCCAAGTACCAGGTCTCGCAGTCATCACGCGCCTGGGATCATCTGCTTCAACTGTCGTACACCCGAAAGCACTGGACCTTGGGAGGGCGCTATCGGCTCCGTCGCCGACAAAGGGACAATGCCGACAAGACGGCACTCATCCCCCGTACGGAGCACCGGGCACGGCTCAGCCTCGACTATCAGCAGAACGGCCGCTGGACCAGCAAGACTCAACTGGATTATAATTACATCTCTTCACAGGAACCAGAACAAGGTTTTATGGTCAGCGAGACCCTGGGCTATCACTGGCAGTGGCTGCGCCTGAACGGCGGCTTCGGCTATTTCCGCACCGACGGCTACGACAGCCGCGTCTATCTCTATGAGCAAGGCCCGCTCTACACCTACACGATGAGTCAGTTTCAGGGGAAAGGGGTGCGCGGCTGGCTGATGGTGAGGGCGGCCGTCGGCCAGCGTCTCTCGCTGACCGCGAAGTTCGGGGTGACGAAATACCTGGACCGCGACGTCATCAGCAGCAGTTACCAGCAGATAGACGGCTCGTCGCAGACGGACCTTGACCTACAGATAAGGTGGAAGTTCTGATGTGTGCAAACAAGATGGCTGTTATGACGGTGACTCAATAAAGGAGACTGCGATAGAGCGCCACCACCTGACTTGCCACGTCGTTGCCCTCAAACCTGCGTATATACTCCCTGCTGCGCCGGATGCGTTCTTCGCGCCCTTCCGCTCCCCGGAGTACGCGGCGGATAGCGGCGGCCATCGCCTGTTCATCATCAGGGGAGACATAGAGGTTGTCGGGGCCTCCAGCCTCCTCAAGGCAAGACCCTGTACAAGCGACTACGGGCAGACCGCAACTGACGGCCTCGATGACAGGTATTCCAAATCCCTCATAGCGTGAGGGATAGACAAAGACTTCGGCCCCGGCATAGAGTGCCGGCAGTTGTTCGTCAGTGATGCCGTGCAGGATCTGCACCCGGTCTGAAAGGCCGTTCTGCCGAACGTATGCCTCCACCGCATCGGTGTACTTCGTGTGCCGTCCCACCACTACGAGCGACAAGTCCTCCGGCAGATAGGGGAGCGCCTTGACGGCCAGCAGGATATTCTTGCGCTCCTCGATACTGCCGACACTCAGCAGGTAACGCCTGCCTTTCACGCTTTGAGAGACAGGAAGGCTGAACCTCGGAGCGCAACTCTGATAGATGACGGAGATACGCCGCTCATCGACACCGCCAAGTTCCATGATGTCACGCTTGGTACATTCACTGATGGCAATGATGTGATCGGCCTCGCGGACAGCCTGGCGGAACTTCCAGGCATATATCTTGGTGTCGAGCCAGTGGTAATACTCAGGATGACGCAGAAATATGAGGTCGTGGATCGTGACCACGCTCTTGATGCCACTCTTCCGGATGCCGACGGGCAGTTCGCCGGAAAGGCCGTGATAGAGTTGGATGCCGTCACGCTTCAGGTCATTCACGATACCCCAAGTGCGCCAAAGGGAAGATGGCACGACATGAAGGCCTGGACGCCCGTGTGCTTCCGGCGACAGAGGGGCTGAGCCGGGATGCTGCCGCGCAAAGTGCCAGTTTAAGCCGGACGCGACCTGAGCGCGCAAATCCTCACGCCCCATATCAGGCGCATACAGATGAAGGTCAACGCCCTCATACCCGGCAATGTCGTTGACCAGTGTGCGCCCATAGTTACCCAGCCCGGTAGCATTACGCACAATCCTTTTAGCATCATAACCGATAATCACAGATGCAAAGATACGAAAAATAATCATGAAAAGCGATGCTATCTGCCACTTTTTTTATAATTTTGCAGACTAATTCAGCAAAGGATATGGAAAAAGCAAGGAAAATCTTGGCAGTATGCCGTGAGAAGACAGCGGAATTTCTCAGATTGCCATTCTTTCATGATTACCGCACCATCCTTGTGATATGGGTGGTGATGTGTCTGATACTGGCCATCACGAAGTCGTATAACAGTGACAACAACTACCTCATCTTCGCAGGTGTCTGGAACCACACCATCGCCGAGTTGCCCCTGTTCGACCATTACCCTGAGGAGTATGGCGACATGAACCACTACGGGCCTTTCTTCGCTTACGTGATAGCGCCCTTCGCCTGGATGCCGCGCTATGCCGGCATGTTCTTCTGGATGCTCTTCCTCTCTCTCTTCCTCTATGTGGCCGTGAGGCGTTCCGACCTGACGAAAGGCCAGCAGTTGTTCGTCTTCTGGTTCTGTACCCACGAACTGCTCAATGCCCTGTTCCTCCAGCAGTACAACGTGGCCATCGCGGCGGGCGTGCTGCTCACCTTCACGATGATAGAGCGGCGGCACGACTTCTGGGCGGCCTTCTTCATCATGCTCGGTACGATGATCAAACTCTACGGCATCGTGGGGCTGGCCTTCTTCTTCTTCTCGAAGAACAAGACGCGGCTTCTGCTGTCGTGCCTCTTCTGGGGCATCGTGATGTTCGTGGCGCCGATGGCCGTAGCCTCCCCGGAATATGTCGTCAGCCAGTACTATGAGTGGTATGTGGCGCTGGTGGAGAAGAATCAGGAAAACATCAATGTGCTGGCGGGCAATATGGCCGACCTCTCCACCAACATCTCGCTGCTGGGCATGGTGCGACGCACCACGCAGATAGTGACCTACAGTGACTTGTGGCTGATCATCCCCGGCCTGACAGCCTTCGCCATCCCCTATCTGCGCATCAGCCAATATAAGCATGTGGCTTTCCGCCAGGCACTGCTGGCCTCCGTGCTGATGTTCACCGTGCTGTTCAGCACCGGCTCTGAGAACAGCACCTATATCATCGCCTTCGTAGGCGTGGCCCTGTGGTACTGCTGTGCCCCCTGGAAGCGCGGCGGCTGGGACATCGCCCTGATGGTGGTGGTATTCGTCATCAGCAGCCTCTCGCCAGGCGACCTCTTCCCCAAGGCCGTCTATCGCGGACTGATCCAGCCATACGCCCTCAAGGCCCTGCCGGTGACCATCGTCTGGCTGCGCCTCTGCTATGAGATGTACACGCGCGACTATGCGCCTCAGACGCTGGCCGGCTCCGCCACGCCGCCCGTCTCTCTCACAAAATAGACGGGACGGCCCTTGGTCTCGTGGAAGATGCGCCCCAGATATTCTCCGATGATGCCCAGCGACAGCAACTGCACGCCGCCCAGGAAGAGGACGACGGTCATCAGCGTGGGATAGCCCTGCACGGGGTCGCCCCAGATGAGCGTGGTGACGAGCACATAGACCATAAACAGGAAGGCCACTGTGCTCACGATGAGCCCCAGGAAGGTGGCGATGCGCAGCGGGGCCGTGGTAAACGAGGTGATGCCCTCCATCGCCAGGCTCAGCAGGCGCACGAAGCCGAAGGACGACTCACCCGCCACGCGGTCGCCCTGTTCAAACAATATCTCATGCTTCCTGAATCCTATCCAGCAGTACATGCCCTTGGTGTAGCGCTGCGACTCCCGCAGTTGCCTGAGGGCATTGATGCATTTACGGTCGAGCAGGCGGAAGTCGCCCACGTTCTCCAGAATCTCCACACGGGTCGTCTTCTGCAGCAGATGATAGTACAACAGTGTCATCCGCTTACGCAGCCAACTCTCCTTGCCGCGCGTGATCCGCTTGGCATAGACGTCCTCATAGCCTTCCTCCCAGTATCGGAGCATCTCCGGGATGACGCGCGGCGGATGCTGCAGGTCGGCATCCATGATCACCATGCAGTCGCCTGAGGCATAGTCGAATCCCGCCAGCATCGCATTCTCCTTGCCGAAGTTGCGCGAGAGGTCGAGATAGCAGATACGACTATCTCCGGCCCTGAGCCTGCGTATGACCTCCATCGTGCGGTCGCGGCTGCCGTCGTTCACCATCAGCCCCTCCCACGCGTAGGCCGTCTGCTGGTCCATCAGTTCCTTTAGCGCATCGTAGAGGACCGGGAGCGACGCCTCCTCATTATAGCACGGAATCAATATTGTAACTTTTCTCATATTTCGCAGGTTTTGCATAATCCTTGGTGCAGATCTCATAGCAGAGTTTCAGCCAGACAAGTATCACCGGAACGGCCTTGAGGCCGTATGGCTTGATGTATTCCTCTCGCAGGAAGCGCGGCACGAGGTCGGAATGGGCCATTGTGCAGCAGAAGAACACATAGACCATCAGGGCCACGTCCCACTTAGAGCGCTGCCAGGGAGCCGCGCTGTACCAGATGGCCACGCCGACGACGGCTATGATGTAGGTACTGTTCTCCGAGCCAGTGCTGAACAGCACCGTAAACATCAGCACGGAGGCCAGCAGCGTCTGGCGGAAGGCCTCATGCTTATACTGGCCGAAGCGCAGATAAGGCAGGGCGAAGGCTATCAGACCCGGTATGATCAGCCACAGGTCTGAGTAGGCAGCACTCCCCGACAGTTTGCGCACGACGCCGAGCAGCGAGATGTTCGTGCCGTGACTGAACATATTGTCGGCGTTCTTGTTGAGGAGGGTGTCTATCCACAGTTCATGCTGCCCGATGATAAAGTCCGGGCTGGAGTACAGCATCGGGGCCACGAACAAGACCACGGCCCAGAAGGCGAGGTATGCCACGAGGCGCCCCTTGTGCCTGGAGAAGAAGAAGAAGGCCAGCCCCACGATCCCGTAGAGTTTGACCATCGTCCCCAGCACGATCATGAAGGCTGCCAGGAAATCCTCCTCATAGCGGATAAGGCCATAAATGAGCAGGATGAGGGCTGAAATGGCGATATTGAACTGCTGCATCTGGACGCTGTTGAGCAGTTCGTGGGCACAGAACCAGTAGATCAGCACCTGCTGCCCCGTGGTGAACACGTTATGTCGGATGGCGCCGTAGAGCAGGAGGGGGAGCGCGACGAGCCACAGCAGCATCCCCAGCCACACCGGAGGGATGGCGAAAGGGCCTATCACCAGTGAGAACGCCGGGCCGTAGAGGAACAGGTCGAAATACTCATCCGGGTAGTGCTGGTAGAGCGGCTTCAGTTCGATGACGTGCCAGAACGACTGCCTGAAGATCAGGAAGTTGTTGTTATGGTGGATGCGCGTCATCCCCGACACGGCTATGATCATCCACACCCACAGCAGCGTCTTCGGGTCAAGCAGAATTCTCTTCAGTTTCTCTTTCATACTTCGTATTTTGGGGGCAAAGTTACGGAAATTATGCGAATAAGCCAAAAATGCGAACCTAATTCTGCTGATTACGGTGAATAAAGGCATATTTACGTAAAAAGGGTCGCATTTCGAATTATGACAATGGATAATCCGCATTATAACCGCATCAGAAAATTCACACAGGTGGCGCCGAGCCCTGCGCACGAAAGAAGAAGGCGGAGACATTTGGCAGTCTCAGAAAAAACATTTACCTTTGCACCCGATGATACAGACGATACTTACAACCCTACCAATGCTGGTGTGCGCCATCCTAACGGCATTGCTCGACCTGAGCCTCTACAAATACAAGAACGGACCGCGCATACG